>JAABUW010003111.1_pt1 | contig 24063 bp, 23 predicted proteins | sample 5560081 | NCBI WGS metagenome assembly JAABUW01 (sample SAMN10711882, study PRJNA513363) | rock metagenome | isolation source: Antarctica rocks | place: Antarctica: Victoria Land, Knobhead sud | reverse complement strand
CTTCGGCGCTTTTTGACTATCAACCTATGCGAATCGGATTCTGCAATTAAGAGATGACCACTCCCTTCTTGAGATTGCGCTGCCACGCTTCATAGTTCCTGATCCTGCGCTTGGCCTGCTTGTGCGTTAGCTTCAATTCTCGCGCGACATACTCGAATCGTTTGGCGCGATCCTTTCGCACATCATGAGCATCTCCCGGCGCTTGCATAAATAGTTCATGGGCGCGCGTCCACTCTTCTTTGACTTCTGGCGTTGCCTGCACGCCGCGCAGTTCCGGCATATCAATGACTACCTCGATCTTAATGAAATCAATGCGGCGGGAAGTCACGCCACGTCTTCATCCGCCTCAGCGAAGCCGAACACTCCGGCCATCGGCGCGCCGTAGTTGATGCAGTCTTCGCCCAGAAGCGAGAGCTGCTCGCCGTTTGTCGTCGAGAACAGCGGCGGCACCGGCGGCTCTTTGATCGGACGACGCTTTTGCTGCTCCGGCAGTTGGCGGTAGATGTGCTCGGGCGGAGCAGGGAAGCGTTTCTCGCGCTCCTGCTGCCATGTGAGAATTCGTGCCGCCCAGTAATCGAAACCTTCGTCAAGCGGCGCTGAAGAAGGACGCTCATAGCGCGGGCTGAGTTGGAACATATTGCCGTAAAGAATCTTCGCGCGCAGCACCGCGAAGTTGTAGCCGCGCCCGGCGCGATTGATGTCCCGGATGCGTCGATTGGCTTGCTCGGTGTAAGCATTGGTGAGACGTGTTCCGAAGTAGCTGAAGATGTCCTGCGGGCGTTCAGTGAATATCTTGAGCAATGGCCGGAACGCGGCGCGCGCTTCGCTCGACGGCGACTGCTTTACCCGGGCGCGCCACTCTGCAAAGTATGCCTGCGCTTCTCGCGGCGTCCGGCACTCGTCCCACATCCCGTAGAAGCCTTGCAAGAGCGCGCACGCCTGTCCGAGTTGCGGTTCGTTCCTCGTCCATACGTCGGAGAACATAATCTCTTCGTTGCGTCGGCGGTCGCTGCGTTTGAGCAACGCCCACTTATCGAAGCCCAAGTCTCTGGCGCGGTCTTCGCTCGATTTTCGAGCTTTGGCGGTGTCCTGCGGTGTACCCTCGCGCAATCTCCGGCGCACATCTTCGATCAACTTCGAGACGGCCTGCGTCGCGCGGGCGACGAGGTGAAAGCGGTCGAGCACAATGGTAGCGCGCGGCAACAAATGGCTCGCCGTCGCACGATCTAGGTCGTCCATGTCGGTCGAGATGAGGCGCACGCGCTCGCGATCCCGGATGGAGCCGATGTACTTGAATAAACCCTCGCGCGACTTCTCCTCCAACACGGCGACGACGGTGCGGCGGTGCAGGTTGGTTATGACGCAGATGTACTTCCGATGGATATGCACTTCGTCGATGCCCATCCATTCCGGCGTCTCAAAACGCACGTTACGATCCAAAAGCTGCACTTGCCCGTGAAAGAGCCGTCGCACCAGCGCCTCGTTGCATCCGACGTCCGCCGCCACTCTGCGAAAGGGATGGCGCAGCGCCTCACGCTTGATCTGTGTGGCGAGCCGTCTCGTCATGCTGTGGGATGGCTCCATGCCCGGCACATCCTCAAGTCCGCGCCAGAAGCAGCCTTTCTTTGTGCAGCGCCAACCTTGACGACGAACCTCGATGCGGCACTTCTTGTCATGGATGGTGGTGTCGCGAAAGGTGCGCGTGCTTTTGTTGGCGCGCTTGAGCGAATTATCCGAGCCGCATTTCGGGCAGCGCACGAGCGCGGCGACGGGTTCAGCGGTGATGAGGTAGCTGACTTGGCTGCGTTTGACGCCCGTGACGACGAGGCCGGGAATCTGCAACAGATCGAAGGAAGAGTCTACGGCCATGGAGGAACTCCGTTCGAGTGAATCGAAACATTGTGAAGCGAAAAGTTGACCGTGATCGCGTCGCGAAGAAGAGTCGGGATGCTGCCGCGCGAGGCATCTGCCGCTATCTCGAATGAAAGAATCCGCAGTCCGGCATTAGTGGCTATGCGGATTTTTCAGTGAGAAGATTAGCGGAGAAATTTGAGTAGGTAAAGAAAATCTCGGAAGAAGACGAGCGCAGGTGATGCTCGCACGCTCGAAGATTGGTTATGAAAAAAACCATTGTCGTAACCAAATAAAAGTAACCTTATGCCATTTTGTCGCAGGCCCTCTCGAATCGGCAATTACTATTCGGGCGCCTGATAATTGCCATTATGAATATTCCACCTGCAATATTGATAACGAAGAATCCGACAGCATACAAGGGAAAGATTCCAGGACGAGCAATTTTTTATTAACCCTTGATAGTATAGTTTGAAAGATTATATCCTCTAAGAGAGCTTTCGCTCGATGGATTTAACCTTTGATCCCCCACGCTAATACTCACCCCCAACCATCAGAGTCTTCTTCGCTGTCTTGCGTCAGCACTTTGCCATGGCAAATGCAACGTCGCATCTCCGGACTTTTTGAGGAAATCAAGTGAGCCAGAAAAACGCTTTCACCACCTCGCGCGGGGATCTTGTGATTCTCTACATCACCGCCGCCGTCGCGCTCGTCGGCATCTGTGTGCTCGTCGGCTGGCATCTGCACGTGCGCGCTCTGGTGCAGATCATTCCGGGAGCGATCCCGATGCAGTACAACGCGGCACTCTGCTTTCTCGTACTGAGCGCGAGCGCCGGGGCGCTGGTTTCGCGGCGAGTTCATCCCGGCCTAGCCAGGGTGGGAGGAGCTTTGGTCGCATTTATGGGTGCGCTCGTGATCTTCGAATATGTGACCGGGACTTCGCTCGGCATTGACACGGCATTCTTTTATCCGTGGGAGCGCACGCTCTCTGCCGATCCCGGACGTATGGCCCTGACTACTGCGATCAGCTTTACTGTCGCGGGCGGAACACTGGCCCTGCTGGCGTCGAAGCCGGACGCGCTGGCAGCCTTCGTTATCGCGCACGCCCTGCCGCTGAACTTCGGGTTGACATCGCTCTTGGGCTACCTGCTTGGCATCACCTATGTACTGCCTTTCCGGCTGGGGAGCCAGATGGCTGTCCACACTGCGCTTGGCTTCATGCTCTACAGTAGCGTGATGCTGGTCTATGCGTGGCGGCGCGCTCCGCAGACGCAGGAGGAGATGCCGCGCTGGACTCCGGGTATTGCTGCCGTCATGGTGCCGGTGCTGTTCACCGGCTTTAGTTCCGCATCTCAGAGCAATTCCGTGCCCGCTCTGATCGGTCAACTCGTCTTAGCGGTCTTCGGTGCTGCTCTTTTAGGTCTCAGCCTTCATAAGTTGAGACAGGCGCGGGTCGCTTATAAGGGACTCATCCTGATTGCTATCCCATTAGTTTTCGTGCTGGCATTCGTCGCGCTTGTTAATCAATTAAAGCGCACTGGCGAGCGGGTGCAAGACTTGTCTTCGAATTCCAAAGAGGTCATCGCACGCACGCACGCACTGTTAAGCAGTTTGATAGACGCGCAGTCCAGCATGCATGGATACGTGATTACCGGAGACCCCGCCGACCTCGAATCATATAATGCCACCACACAGCAGATCCCCGAAGAGGTTAACCGTCTGCGGACTCTCGTCCACTACAGTACTGGAGAACTGGAAGCTGGGATTGAACGTCTGGAAGCGAAGGCCGTGGAGCGCATAAGCTTCCTGACAAAGACGAGAGACTTGGTGAATGAGGGCAAAAGGGATGAGGCCGTCGAGATTATTAAGAGCGATGCGGATGAGCGACTCATGGCCGCGTTCCGCCGTGAGATGGTCACCTTCCTGGCTGCTGAAGGCCACCTTGACGCGGCGCTCCAGCAGAGTGTCCGAGACTCATGGCAGCGGTTCGACTCGCTCTTGGTCGCTGGAGCCTCTGCCGACTTGCTCCTCGCTATGACGCTCGCCTTTCTCTTTACGCGCGGGATCGGTCGAGGCTTGCAGACTTTGACGGAGAATACGCAGGCGTTGGCTGAAGGAAGAGAACTCTCCAAGCCGCTTGAGGGAACAGACGAGATCGCCCATCTCGACCGCGTCTTTCATCGCATGGCGCAGGAGTTGCGAAACGCGCACGAAGGGTTGGAGACGAAGGTTAAAGAGAGGACTGTGGAGCTTTCACAGACTAACGAACAATTGACGGAGCAGATCGCCGAGCGCCAGAAGGCTGAGGAGTCCTTGCGCGCCAGCGAAGAGCAACTTCGCCAGTCACAGAAACTGGAAGCCGTCGGGCAACTCGCCGGTGGCGTGGCACATGACTTCAATAATCTACTGACGGTGATTATGGGCTACAGCGATTTGCTGCTCCGCAGCTCCAAACATGATGATTCGATGCGCTCTAAGACCGAAGAGATCAAGAAGGCTGCTGTGCGCGCAGCGGCGCTGACAAGGCAACTCCTTGCCTTCAGCCGCAAACAGGTGTTGCAACCGAAAGTGCTTGAGCTTAACTCTCTAGTTACAGAGGTGAGCAAGATGTTGCGGCGGCTGATCGGCGAAGACATTGAGTTTATCATGCTGCTCAGACCGGAGGCTGGACGGATCAGCGCTGATCCGGGACAGATCGAGCAGGTCTTGATGAATCTTGTGGTCAACGCACGCGACGCCATTCCGCAGGGCGGGAAGATCATCATCGAGACGGGCAACGTCGAACTGCACAGAGACTCTGCCGACCTGCACAGGGAGGTTGAACCGGGCGACTACGTGCTGCTGACCGTATCGGACAGCGGGAGAGGCATGGATGAAGGGACCCGCAAGCGCATCTTCGAGCCGTTCTTCACGACCAAAGAAGTAGGCAAAGGAACAGGCTTGGGACTCTCGACCGTCTATGGGATTGTGAAGCAGAGCGGCGGCAATATCTTTGTTTATTCAGAAGTCGGGCGTGGCACAACATTCAAGATTTACTTCCCACGAGTTAAAGAAGAGGCCGCATCGCAGCCGACTGCTCAGCGTGCTCAGTTGCCGCGCGGGTCGGAGACGATCCTACTGGTAGAGGATGAGGCGATGGTTAGGAAACTGGCGCGCACCATTCTTGAAGAGAATGGCTACGAAGTGCTGGAAGCCGCGAACGGCAACGAGGCCATCATCCGCGAGCAACACGCGGGAGAGATTCATCTGATGGTCACTGACGTGGTGATGCCATTGATGAGCGGGCGTGAACTCGCCGAGCGTGTCCGGGAAAGACGCCATGGAATAAAGGTACTTTATATGTCAGGCTATACGGACGATGCGATTGTGCATCATGGTGTGCTGGAGGCTGGCACGCATTTTCTGGAGAAGCCATTTACGCCCGATGCGCTGGCATGGAAGGTGCGAGAGGTGCTGGATAAAGCGTAATCGTTAGCGATGGCTGGCGTCCGATAATACGCATTATGTGCGCTCATTTTGAAAACACATGATGATTATCGGACGTAAGCGCAAGATGCTGTATGGACGCTTTGTCGCGTAAAGCGTGATTCGTTTCCTTCGGTGACGCTTTTTCAATATCAGACGCATCTCAATATCTTGTGGTCACATGACCATCTCGGATTCTGCCTCATTATTTTCATCATCGCCACTGATCGCGGCATTATCTTTCGGCGTGATTAGGCCTCGCGCAAGAAGTGCCGCCTCCACGTAAGCCTCAATGTCCAGAAGTATGGCGGTAGCGACATAGCTCATCCAACCATCGGACTCGGGGTATTTTTCGCGAGCCTTTTCAACGGCCATTTCCTTTGCTTCATCCTCTGAAGCTGCACTCACTGTATCGAGCGTAAAGCTATAGTGATGGTCAGCTTGGTAATCACCGTCAAAGTCTACGCAGTCCGTAGCTCTGAACTTGATTGTGCGGTAGTCGTTAGAGTGAACGGCCTCGTTAATGAAGTCTCGATTCATGGGGTCAGGTTTGAAGACGACCGCCGCCACTGCATAAAGTTTAGTCTTATCGGTCATCACGCGCGCTCACGACCTTTTTGAACCATAAAAATTATGCGCCTTTCTAATTTGCGGTCATCACGCATCTCTGCTGTAACGTCACCCACTTGCTGCGACAGTTTTGATAATTCCTCTCTGATGGATGCAGCTAACAACTGCGGGTCTTTCGCGGCGGGTGCATTGCCGTCGATATGAATGTGAACGTCTCCGATCTGCTTCCCCTGACGAGTTGCGACGCGCGCCTGCGTTGCAGCAAAAGATGGACGGCTGCTATTAACATCAATCGCCGCTGCTCTTATGTACGCAGGACGACGAACGGCGTCGTCACTTATCTTTCTTAGAGATTGCGGCACAGAATCAACAGCCGTTTTCTCGCGCGGCGGTTTGAAGTAAGCGATAGTTTCGCTCTTGATAAGATTGTTGGTTATTTCGCGCGTGACATGGCTGTGCTTTTCAACGGCCTTTGTGAACGTGAACACAGGACGACGAACGGCGTCAGCATTGAGCGGACGCATGAAGGCGATTGATTGCACTCTCGACAATTTGCCGGCGTCGGGATGAAAAGCTGCCTTTGTGAACACAGGGCGACGAATGCCGTCCGCATCGAGCGCCGATGTTTTATGAAAGAACTTATTCAGGATTGACGGCGGCTTCGCGCTAGGCTGGCCGGGAATCCCGGTAAACGGTGGACGGATGTTTGGCGGTTCGGGTTTAGACGAGGGAAAGTTCGAGCCGAAGATGCTCGGTACATCCAAGTGGAAGCCGGAAGCTTGGGCGCTGGCCGTTTGCAAAGCAGAACCGAAATTCAACAGTTTGGTCGGCAGCGGGCTTGCCGATTCGGAGAGATCGGCGAGCTTCTTCGCTGTGTCCTGAGTTTTCTGGTCTAGCTGATTCAGATACTCCGTTGCGTCCTTAGCGGCAACTTTGTATTCATTCGGGAAAGCGAGTGCTATTGATTTTTCTACCTTTGATTCTTCTAACTTGCCGATTCCCAATCCACCTTGTCGAGCCTGCACCAAAAACGAGGTTAGCACTTTCATGTCGGCAAATTCGCGCCCAAGTTTGCCACCAAACATTTGAGCCGCGGTCGAAACGTTAAATTGCGAGCCGCCAAAGTGGTGATCGGACGGAGTAGGGTCATTTGGATCGATTTTAGAGTAAGCAGGCCGATGGATGATCGACTTCCACCAATTTTCTTTAGAAAACGGATCAAATGATTGTTGAAGTTCTCCATTCATTTGCAGGTCAATGATCTTTTGCCGTGCGATTGAATCCGCATCGCCCTGTTCCATTTTGCCTGTAAGGAGCTTGCCGCCCGGATGAATTAGAGCATCGTAATTCTGCGTAATCTTCTGTTGAAGCTCGGCGTTTTTCTGATTGATCGCGTCCACTTTGGATTTAATTTCTACGACGAGGCCGAGCGCGGCGCTGAGACCAAGCCCGACTGCTAAAGGTGTGAGGCCGCCGACGACTCCGCCCAGTCCTCCAAGCTTGCTAGCCAGACCGCTCGTCCGTGTAGATGCGCCAACAATTCCCTGCTCTAATTTCGCCATTTCGGAAATGGGCTGAGATAAAATTCCGGCTTGCCGGAGAGTTATCATCGTTTCAAGCAGTCCTGTTCCGGCCTTGGCTGCGACACCCAAACCAGCCGCGTACAGCGTCACGTTTTCATGCCCGGCGAAGAAATTAGCAATAGGAGTAAGCCAGCCCGCGAGTTTCGCCGCCGTCTCGATCATCGGCACGCCAGCGTTGACCTTAAAATCAGTCATTGCCGCTTCGTACTTTTTAATCTTGCCCGTTAAGGAATCTTCCGCCTGCGTATTAAGCCCTTCAATGCCCTTCGCATTGGTGACATTGGCAGACTCCTTTACTACACGGTCACGCTGGTTGATGAGGAGCGAGACGAGTTCGGCTGGCTTGCTGGGCATCTTCAGCGCGCCCAACTCTTCAATAACCTTCTGCGGATTGCTGGTATCAATACCATGTTTCTTCATGGCTACCGTCAAGGCATCAGCAAATTTAAGCGGATCATCCTGCATCAATGGCCCAATAGGGATTGCGCCGGGTCGCATACTCTGAATGAGGCCGCTCTTGTTGACTTCGACCTTCGACATGTCCATCAGTCCAAGACGCTTGTACTCCATCATGCCCGGTTGCTGCATGTGTCCGCCGACAATGTTTTGAAATAGTGTTGCAAGCGCAGTCCCGGTTCTTGATCCGCCCATTTCGGTTATGCTGCTGACGAGATTCGTCAAGCCGCCTATTGATAATCCCTGAACTGCTGTACCGCCCGTCTTTGCCATCTGAAGCAATTCAGCCGGGGTAACGCGCCCGCCCGTCATGGATGTTATCTGCGCTTCACGGTTGAAGTATGACTCCATGCGCGTGCGGTCGGATTCGGTGAATTGATGCTTGCCTTCAGCGTTCATCGCGCCCGTCGCGCGAGTTGCGCCGAGCATCTCCAGCGCCTTGAAGCCCGATTGAATCTGCCCTTCGATCTCTTGCGAAGAAAACTTGTCACCGAAAAGGGATTCAAACGAGTAGCGATACTTACCTGCAATGTCTAACGAGGCGAGGGCTTCATCAAGGTGGCCGAAGACGGTGTGCAAATCAGTGACCATCTCCACGCCAGCCGTGCGCGTCAGCCCACGTTGTTTTTGCACAAGGGCATCGACGGCGGAGAACGCCCGACTGTTCTCGCTCTCGGATAAATTGATGGCCTTGAATTTATTCTTCGCTCGATCAAGCTCGAGGGCAGCGTCGGCGAAGCCGTGCAGCGATTCGGCTTGCCTGCGCCATATATCGCCTATTTCGCGCGGCGCATTTAGCACCTCTCGCCCGCGCTCAAGACGCTCCAATGTGCTATGCCTCTCGCTGTGACGCCCGCGATAATTATCACCGTAGCCGCCGCGCGCGCCGCCGAGACGGTCAACTTTATTGAGTAGGTTGTCGAGTCCGGGCGAAGCTTTAACGTCGCCGATTGCAGAGAGTTTTTTATTGAAGTTTTCAATGCGGCGGGACGCGCCGGTGAGCTTGTCGAAGCCTTTGATCTTGTTTAAGTAACTATCGACGCCGCCCGTGTTGACGGGTTGCGACATCAGTCGTTGCAGATTCGAGATTGCTTTGTAGGTTTCCGCAACCTTCGTATCGAGAGTGCGGAGTTTTGCAATCGGTTTATCCAGCCCGCTGCTTATTTTATCGGTAAGCGCGAGAATTAGTTGAAGCTGCATGTCACCGGAAGTACCCATATCTTCACCTCACTTTTACTTTGAAAGCCATCTTCATTACTTCACCGATCATTCACTGGACGATCCCGGCAATGCGTAGCGCATCGTCGATAGTCCTTACGACGTCGAGTTGCCCTCGCCAAATCTGATGGAACTCCTCTTGATCCGGCGTCAAAAGACCCGCCGCCGTCTTTATTTCAACGAGCTTATTTTGCGGAAACTTCGCCGCGCAGTGCGGGCAACTGATGCGCCCTCCGACAACCACCAGATCGGGGAAGCCGGTTCCGACATTTGACGTAATGGCGACGGTCAGCCCGACGCGCCGAAGGCTGTCAACGATTTCAATCTGGTTTCCGTCTGTACGCTTCGGCATCGCTTCTATTTCTGTAGCTCCTTCACATCGCGACTCACTTAAAACGTTTTGAGTCAAACCGCGCTACGATTATCTTCGTTCGTTTATGGCTGTGCGTCCGGCCTTGGATAGCCACCCAGCGTGCGCTTGGTGACGTCTTTCGCCGCCTGTGCCTGTTCGGGCGTATGTTGCGGGCGCGCCGCTTCGATCTCCTCAGCGCGTCGCTTGATCTCTTCATCCCACGCCGCCGTGTCGGGCTGCTTCTGAGCCTTCGTGCCACGCGGAGTGCCATAGCCAAAACTGGCCGCCGCGCGCTGCTCCTCGTACGTCAATTCGATGATTGGGTATTTCCCAACAAGAGTCACTTTTGTTTCATAGGATTTCCGGCAAAGACATCTGCCCCGCCGGTTTAGCCTGATTTTTCACCTCCCACTTTTTGCCCTGTAAGAAGCCCACGATTTTGGGAAGGTTCAACCCGACCGTATCTTGTAGCTTGTCGTCGGAGAAGTCGTACTCACCATGCAGGTTGATATGCTGCCAACTAACGACTGAGCCGTGCTTGATTGACTCCACGAGATCGTTTCTCTTTTCCTCCGTCTGCGCCTCGCCGAGCAGTTGCGAGAGGTAGAGGTAGTTCCAGCAGATGATCGCGTTCTTGATGAGGCGACGACAGCCAGCGGCGATTTCCTGTTCCTCTTTCTCGCCCTGCATGAACTCCTGATTGTGGCCGAAGGAGACGGCCTTTGAGAACTTCTGCGCGCTTTCTATTTTGTTGAGTTGTTTTTCAATCGACTGGCGGAACTCCGGGTCGTCGATATACTTGAGGATGAAGATCGTCTTGATGATTTTGCCGAACTCTTTCAAAGCGCGGTAGAGGGTGTGCTGTTTGGCATAGGAGTTAAAGCGTTTGAAAAGCTGTGTCGCCGTGGTGTGCTTGAGTTTGATGGTGGCAATGAAACGTAAGATCGAGTCCCAATGTTCTGTGATCAGTTCCGTATCGATGTAAGCGTCGGGCAGGATGTCGTGTCCGAGTTCTTCATAGACTTTTCGCTTCTCGAATGAATAGAGCCTTTGCTTGCCCAGATGTTTAATGCGCGGGGCGAAGGCGAAGCCTAAGAGATGCGTGACGGCGAAGATGATTTCCGAGTAGCCGTGCGTGTCGGTTGAATGGATGTCGCTTTTGACGACTTCGTTGTGCATCAGGCCGTCAATGACATACGCTGCCTCGCGCTCGGCGCTACTGATGACGGTCGAATGAAAGAGCAAGTGACGTTCGTCAATGAAGCTGTAAACGGTCACGCCTTTGCTCTGCCCGAAATACTTGAAGGAGTAGTTGGCGTTCAAGCTTTCGACGGCCATTTCAAACTTCTGTCCGTCGCTCGAAGTGTGCAATTTGTCGAGTTCTCGACGATAGAGGTTAGGCAACTCAAGTCTGTCGAGGATGGTCAGGATGCGGTCATTGGCGGCGTCAATATTCGGCAGAGCGAAGTACCAGTTGATCGTGTTCTCCAGTTCGTTCTCGCTGATCTGTTTAGAGATTTGCGCGATCTTACTCAAACCGATGTCACAGCCGTAGCCGATGATCCCGGCGAAGAAGGTTTTCTCCGGCGGTCGGCGTTTGTGATGCGTGCGTTGCCAATGCTCGAACTCGTCGAGGAAACTCGTTGCTCTCTGCACGGTGTGAAGAACTTCAAGCAGCGAAACATATTTCCGGTCGGGGAAGAAGCGCGATAAGGGAGCTGCATCAGTCTCGTCCTGCTTGGGTGTAATGACGTGGAACGAGCCGTCCTCGCGCATTGTGAGCAGAGGATTAAAGCCTTCCCGCAAACGACGATTAGTCCGTCTATGTTGTTGGTCCAAGGACTGAGAGAGTGTTTCCAATGTCTCGTCACAATCATTGAAGCTCTCCAATGAGGCTTCCTGCAAAAGTGCTTCACGCTTTTGCTCCCATGCAAGCGGAGGGATCAAGTAATCGTCGAGTGAGCGGTATTTGTGCGAATGGACGAGGTTGATTTTGCCGCCTTTAATGCCTTCGGCAATCTTAGCGAACAAGAGAACTTTGTAGAGCGAAGTCTGGAACTTGCCAATCGAGTTGAAGATGGCTGACTGTTCGCCCGGTGAGAGAAAATCGACGGGCGCATTCTTCTCAAGGTTACCGCTTGTCCGCTGATAGTAATGGATTGCATCCAGCAGAGTCTGTGAACAAGCGCGAGGGTCTACGCCAATCTCGCGCACAATCTCCGAGACGCGGCTTTGCAGTTTCAAAGACCTTTGGCTCAACAGTCGGAAATAGTCTTTTTCTTGCTCCGCTGTTTCAACCTCCGTCTTCAGGCGCGTGACTTGCTCTTCCAAGGCGACTGCTTGCGGATGCTCTCGTTCGAGCAACGCGGCGATCTTCTCTATCTTGAGAGTTGCCGCGCAGCCCTCCTCTAAGACGATTAGTTGAATATCAGAGATGGTTTGCAAAAGATGATGGTCCAACCCTGTGACTAACTCTTTGAGACGGTTGTTTCGCGCAATGCGCTCCGAGTAGTACAGCTCTTTATATTCGCGCTGGGTGGTATTAAGCGCGCCCTGCACTGCTTGCAACAGGGTCTCGATGAGCGTGTCTTGCAGCTTGAAAGTTTGATAAGCGATGAATGCCAGCAGATGCAGATAACGATCCTGTGCCGTGCGCCTGTTGACTTGAAAGACTTCCGATTTGATCACTGAGTTGGCGAAGTAGCGCAGCCCTTCGTGCGTCAGGCCCAAGTCCGTGATGACGCTCTCCAACTCGACGTAGAGGCCGCGTAAGAGTTGAAAGTCGGTGACGTTCGCTTTGATCTTCGCGGGTCTTGTCGATTGAAAAGATTTCTTCAACAGCGTCAGGCGGTAACAATGCAGGTTGGCAGAAGCTTCATCCGTTGTTTCACCATCGATTGCGGAAGCATTAACATCTTTTTCCAGCAAAGTATCCAGCCGCCCGCGCTGCGCCGGAGAAAGCTGTCGCTCAACGATGCGGATCAGGAGGCGCTTGTGCTGGTTGATGGACTCGATGATTAGTTTAGTCAGCACGTTGTAACTTGGGATGACCGTCTTCTGACGGACGAGCGACTGCACGGCTTCCAGCAGAATCAGCTTGGGGCGGGTCTGCGAGCGCACTAAAGAAGAAAGCTCTCGGCGGAGACGGAGTTTCACATCATCGTCGAACCTTCGATAGCCGAAGAACTCGGCGATCATCTGTTGATGGCGCATGGCCGTGGCGCGGTCGTAGTCATTGAGATTGACTGACTCGGAGGAGAGTCCTAGACGCGCCGCGACGAAATCAACATCTGCCTGACGAAAGCGTTGCGGGAAGAACTTGCGCCGTGCGCGAAAATACCCTGCCGCCAGAATGAAGCAGACCTTGTTTGTCGAAGTGCGAAGCGTCTCCACGAGTTCGTCCAGTCCGGCAGGCAAAGTGAAATATCTTTTACGCTCGGCGGTATTGAAGACGGGCGGCATCTCGAAGGTCTCTTCTTCAAGCGCATTGAAGACTTTCATTCTGGGCATCAGGAGGCTCCTTGACCGAGAAGGATGATAGAGAAAACGAACGTTTATCGGATAACGCACCTTCAAAGAAACTCGTTGATATAAACATGCCTCTGCTTATAGAATAAAGCCGCTTTTCACCTTTTCATCGAATTTCTAAATAATGGCGAAAAAGACGGCTCCGACAAACACTGTGAGCAAACACAAAACAGTCGGCTACCTGCGCGTCTCCACCGGCGAGCAGGAGTTGGAGAAAAACAAGGCCGACATTCTGCGTCTCGCCAACACTTACGACCTGGGCAAAGTGCAGTTCGTCGAAGAGCGTGTCTCCGGCAAGGTCTCGTGGCGCAAGCGCAAGATCGCCGACGAACTGGAATCATTAGGCGCGAAAGATAATCTGATCGTCAGCGAGTTATCACGCTTGGGGCGCAGTATGTTGGAATGCATGGAGATACTTTCTATCGCCGTGCAGAAAGGGATCAACGTCTATGCGGTGAAGGGTAACTGGCGGTTGGACGGAAGCATTCAGAGCAAGATCATTGCGATGGCCTTCTCAATGGCGGCGGAGATCGAACGCGATCTGATCTCACAACGGACGACGGAGGCGTTGCGATATAAGAAAGCGCAAGGAATCAAACTCGGCAGACCGAAGGGGCCGGGTAAGAGTAAGCTTGATGCCTTTCGCCCTGAGATCGAAAGCCTGCTGGCGAACGGTTCGACGCAGAAGTTCATTGCCGGGCGGTACAAGACGACTGAAGCCAATCTGCACAACTGGCTCAAGAAGCACGGGCTAAAGCCCGCCACAGCGCGCTCCAGCCTTTAATTCCTATGAAACAAAAGTGACTCTTGTTGGGAAATACCCAAAGCTCTACGCACAGTTGGGTCATGCGCGGTTTGCTCGAATTCATGCGCCGACTCTTCATCCAGCGCGCCGCTTTCAACCATCGCGGCGATCCGCTCTCTGAATTCCCTTTCATTCATAATTGTACTGGGCGCGGCGAGATTGTCAGGCTGCGCAGATGCCACTATTTCGACATCGGTTTGCATAACGCTCGACTGATTCAAGCAGGCAAATGTGCGATCCCACATTGCGCTCTCTTCCGGCGTCGGCTCGCGCTTCGGCGTCGGCTCTGTCGTACCTTCTTCTTCTTTAGGTACGACATAAGCAGGCACGTCTTCAGCGTCAAGGGGGGTACCCGACATTTTGTCGGGCATATACTTATCTTCTTTAATTACAACACTTAACTTTTCACCCGACAATGCGGCTTCTAATTCGGCCATCTGCTGCCGCAAGTTCTCCATCGCCGCGCGCAACTCATCGCCCTGTCCATTGACGAACGCCCGGCGCTGGTGCTCCGGCATATCTTGAAGTGTAATTTTCGCGCTTGTGAGTTTCTTCGCTGCGCCGTTTAGGTGCGCGAGTGGCGTTTGTACGGCGCGCGGTTGCTTGTCTTTTCGGACGACCGGCGGAGCCTGCGGGATGTCTTCGTAATAAAGTGCCGCCGCGCGCTCGATTGCCTCTCGCCGATTAGTTCGATATTCGGCATCTGCCCGCGCAGCTGCGACAGCTTGCTCAAGTGGTTCGGCGAAGGTGACGTAATATGTGGTCGGTAGATAGCGCTTCTCGCCTTTGACGTAATCGCCTTGCTTGATGCCCATCGGCCAAAAACTTTTCTTCTGCGCCTTGTCCATGTACGCCTTGCGCCATCGCTGAACGGTGCGCTCGTCGCAGCCGACAGCCTTCGCAATGTCTTTATCGTAAAGCTCGATGCTGTGCTGGCCGTCGCCGATGATGCCGATGAGCGCCAGAATCAAGTGGCTTTCAGAATAATCAAATCCGGCGAACGAGAAAAAGAATTCCGTTACGAGATTGCCGTCGGCCATATCCAAAAGGATCGATTCAGCGCGCGGCGCAGCGTCTGCCTGCGTTATCCGGCGTCTCAGGTAAGCGGGTTTGTAGTCTCTGAAGGAAGCGATGTTGGCACTCATTAGGCGGCCACCTCCTTCTGTGAAGCTATCGCAACTAAGAAGTCGTCAAGCCCTTTCCATTTATCCGGCCACGTCCGAATGCGCACATCGAAGCGTGCCTGTTCAAGCTGCTCGACGAGGCGAAAGAGCGCAGACTTGACGGATTCGTTTTTCTTGAAATCCATGTCAAACCCAACAAATATCGTGCGCAGTTGCGGAAAGTCTCTTTTAAGGTTGGCGGCGAAGTCCGCGCCAAAGCATGACGGCGCGTTGCCGATAACCGGCTGATTGAGCAGATGCGAGGCGATGGTTGCTTTGAGCGCGCCTTCGGTGAGCGTGACGGCCTCTGCATTCTTCATCATGTGAGAGTTCGCGTAGTGGCACGGCGCGCCGGATGATGCGCCCGCCTCGCGCGGCTTGCCGTCTCGATCTTCGGCGCTGCTAATCCAGATGTACTTTCCGAAATCTTCATCTTTGCGGGCATGAGTGCGGCGATACATCAGCGCAGCAATGCCGTTGTTCTGGTCGCGCACGGGAATGATGATGCCTTCGTCCATCCAGACCATGCGCCACTCGCCGCGCTCCATGTAGAAGCCCGGCACGCCGCGTAGATCGTGGTGCTGCGCAAGCTCGCGCGCGATGGTTTTTGCATAAAGCGCCCTCGGCGTCGAGCGATAGCCGTTGCGCGCGATGATTGCTGCATCAAGGCCGCGCGACACTAAGTTTGCTTTGTGCGGTTCGCTCAAAACGAGATAGACGCGCAGCAGGACGGAATAGATTTTGTGGATGCGTTCGGCGTCGGCGCGCGGTGTGGCTTCGACGGTCAGCGCGGGACGCGGCTGTGATTGCTCCGGCGCGCTCGCTCGCGGCGTCGAAGATGTCTCGATCAAGCGATGCAGGTTTGCGCCATTGCGCGCGGTGTGGAAGCTCCCGGATGCGACGCGCATACAAAAAGCGATTGCGCCGTCAGCGCTTACTCCGCAGAAGTCACGATGGCCGCAGATTGAGCACGGAGCTTTGCGCGAGACGCGCGCGATCCTTCCGCTGTGTAGAAATGGGCGTTCTAGCGTCCGATAATATTTTTGGCTTGCGTGAGATTTGTTTTTAGTTATAATCATTTTCGTTAACTCATCTGTGTCCAACAGATTCTTGATTTGAGCCGCTTTCGTCGAGCGGCTCTTTTCTTTTTCAAAAGCAAAAAGCAGAGCAAAGAGTCACGCGACTTACTCTTCACCCTGCTTTTCGCAGGACTCGTCTCGGCAGGGTAGCCAGAGCGAGCGGGACAAACTTTTGTGCGCCACATCGCGGATATGGCGATTAAGTCTTGCGGCGACGTGATGCGATATGCTTAAATTACATCAAGAACGCCGCAGCAATGCGGTTTGTTGACTGAGAGGGGCGCTCGAACTTCCCAGGGACAGCGTCTCTTCTCACCTTCTCTAACCAACTACAACGTAGTCTAATATTCTATACCAACAAAAGCAAGTCTTTTTGTCAGGCTGCCTTTCCATACAGATTAACTACTTCTTGCCAAGTAGCAAGACCTCGCCGAGCACGCCATCTTTCTAATCCACTTTCGGTAACATTCAAATACATTGCGGCATTCTTCTGTGAAACATTTCCTCCGCATTCAGCGATTAAATCTCGTATCCGGTCTTCGGTGATTTTTACGCCGCCGCGAGTTTCAACCCGGAAAAGTTTCAAAGCGTCGTTAATCATCTGAATATCTGCAACGCTGGCACCAGCCGGGTCGAAATCTTGAATGGTCACAACTCTCCCGTGATCCGGCCACCAATGCACATCTATAACTAGATTTATTTTCTTGTTGCTTATGCGATAGATGTTATACAAGTACCATGTATGTCGCCCTGCTGACTCGCCATCGTAGTAAGACTCTCCGCTCATCTTAAAAAATTGATCGGGGGGCGGATATGGCGGCTCCTCCAAAAATTTCACGCCTAGAAGTTCAATCGTCAAATCAGACCACGCTTCTGCAAGATCATCCCCGGTGATGGTAATAATTTTGAAGTCTGCGCGCGTGACTTCCTTTTTCTTTAGATTTATCAAACCATAACTATCAGGAGCGGATCGCCAGATGTTACGCACTCGTGGGATTGCCGCAGCTTCTTTTTGCTCCATAGGCCCAGCAAAAGCTTTTTGAAAAATGTTCGGGTCTGAACAGTACGGACATTTGAGCTTTGTAGACATTCCTTCCTCAGTAAACGAGCCGAAATTCAAGCCGCATTAAGACACGGCAAACACAAAACAGTCAATCTTTATTTTCTTGTAAGTGACTGAACGCATTACACTTGTAAACGTCTAAATCTCTACACTTCTAAACGTTTGAACGTCTAAATCTCTAAACGTCTGGACGTTTACGATTCTTTAGCCACTCGCGCAAAAGATTTTCTACCAATTGACTGTATTCCTGCTTCCCGTCCGTGAGTGCTTTTTGTAGATCGCCGTACATGTCGCGCGCGAGGTAGACAGTTGTTTGCGCGTAGTTGTCGCGGTCTTTACTTTTGGCGGGCTTCTTTGCGGGCGACGCATCGCCGGAGCCTTTTCGTTCTTTGAGTGCCGCGCCGAGACTACTAAACCGGCTTTTGCTCACGGCAGTATCTCCCGTCCGGCCTGTTCGTAGTCTTCCCATGCGGAAGCCGCGCGCGGATCGCTTACTTCATAGACCGGCACGCCGCGAAGTGCAGCGCGCTGGTATGCGACGAGCCTTTGAATTTGCGCGGTGAACATCGGCAGCTCTAACTCTTCGAGAAGCGCGCGAGCTTCTTCGGAATCACGCGACGGCTTCGGCGGGCAGATCGTGAGCAGGATTTTGTAATCGTTGAAATTGAGTTCGCGCAAAGCGCCGACGGTCAGAAGCAAAGCTTCGAGGCTTAACGAGTCGGCAGTGGTCGGCAGTATTAACAAATCGCAGCCACCGGCAAGAAGTTTTAGATCATCCTTTGAGGGGCGCGCCTGCGTGTCGATAACGATGTGCTCGAATTGCCGGGAGAAGCGCACGCCTTGAAGTTCATCGACGACGCGGAAGGGAAGCGCGCCTCGTTCGTTCCAGCCGGTGGCGGATCGGTTCTCGTCGCCGTCGATCAAAAGCGTCGGCGCGAGTCGTTGCATGTAAGCGGCCAAATGCACGGCTGTTGTGGTCTTGCCGACTCCGCCTTTGAATGATGCGACAGTAACAATCATAAAAGTTTGAATCTCTAAACGTTTGAACGTCTAAACGTCCAGACGTTTAAGGTGTCCGCCTGCGCTTATTAAAAAAACTGCACGATATGAACTCGCCACCCAGCTGGCTCACGCGCCGCCGCTGCCGTTGTTGCCGCGCGCTGTGATGTAACGGTCAACCGTCGCGGAAAGGGAAGAGACAACTTCCGTTAATTTGTTGACGTTATTGGTCACGGCGACAAGCTGATCATCATGCTTTGTCAGCAATCCGGCGATCTCTGTATATGAACGCTCGAAGCGTGCGATGCGCTGCTCTTTGTCATCGTCACGGCGCGCGAGTTCACCGAGAACCGCCTGCGTTTCACCGAGAACGGCCTGCGTTTGTTCCTGCTGTTCAGTGATGCGCTCTTGGCGTTCGATGATGAAATTCATTATTCGTTCGAGTTCGTCGTTGGTCATTGCTTCCAGCCTTTCTGTTCAGCAAAGTCACCCCGCTGCTGCTTTTTTGCTTGGCGACAGGCTTTGCATCGCTTTGGCGGTTCATAGCCTCTATCGCGAAAGAACTCTTGTTCCTCAGCAGGCCAAATGAACACGTTGCCGCAATCTACGCATGTCAGTTCTCTATCTTGAGTCGCACTCATTTCTTTCCTCGCTTCTTTGCCTTCGCTGCTGCCGTGAGAGCCGCGTTGCTGCCGTTGGCTGGCTGTGAATTACTACTCTTTAAGTAGCGTGAAGTTTGGCGCGGCGAAGCCGTGCCTCTCTGTAAGAGAGCATCTCTGTATGTAATCTCTGTCGTAATCTCTGTAATAACATCACACCAAACGTATGCCCTCGATCACCTCAAGTTGATGCCCTCGATCACACCATTTTGGTGTCCTCCATGTTTCAGGCGGCATTAGAGCGCGCCATCTCGTCAAGAGCCGCATAGTCAATGGTGTACCACTTTCGCTGATTCCAACCTTGCGCTTCCATTCGTCGGGATAAAACGATCCCTTGCTTCTCCAGACCGCCAAAGAGTCGTTGAATCGTATTGACGTGCCAGAAAGGGAAGTCCTGCGCCTGCCATTGCTCATAGCTGTTGTAAACCCACTGATGCCCGTCTAGCTCATTCTTTGACTTGCCGAGCCAGTAATGAAGTTGCTGTAGAACTATCGCTTCATTTAGACCTATGAGAACGGCCAGACCCGGCAACACTTGAAGCGGTTTTTCGTTTATCAAGAGCTTGGAGTATTCCATCTCTCCAGCCTCGTTGAATTTTCTGAACCTTTTCGCTGGAGCGCTCATCTCTTGCCTTTCTTCTTCGTAGAAGCACCATTGCGCGGCGTTGCAGGCTGTGTGGCTGCTTTGTTGGCGGTGGACTGCTTACCGGGCGGCCTTCCCATTGGCTTCTCTTCAATGTTGGAAAGTGCGTCACGCGGAATCATGTAGACGTTGGCAAACTTCTCGGCCTTTAACCGTCCGTCCTGAATCAACTGCAAGACACGCTGGCGCGTCACGCCAAGCTCGCCCGCCGCTTCGTTTGTGGTGATGTAATTATCCGGTGTCGTCATGGGAAGCCATTAAAGCATAAAACTACTTTACAGCAAAGAACTATTTTTACCTTAGCAAGTGCTTTTCTCTTGACAAGCACTTTTATATGTGGATAATAGTTCTTGTCAGAAAGAAAGCACATACGAAACGGAGATAGCCAAAATGTTCAGCCTAGAGGCAGCCAACATCGAGAAAGCAATCACGAACGCGAAAGCACTTCATCCGAAAGTGAAGATGATCGAGTTCGGCACATACGAAGTGACGGGAAGCAAAGGCAACACATACACCGTCAAGTGCTACCGCGCGAATGGCGAGAAGATCGTCGAATGCAATTGCGCGACGCGCGCGGGCATCGCGTGTAAACACGGGCTTGCGGCATGTTCGCTTCACATCGCAATGGCAGCACAGCGCGGCCATTAAATGAGAAAGGCTTCCTGAACGCTACAACGTCCGGGAAGCCTCCACCTTCAACCATTCTCGAAAAAGAAAGGCATCAGTTATGCAAAGAGATTCTATCACGCGGACAGGGCAGGGAAGCGCCCTGCCCCTTACCATCAGAGCAGCGCGCCACCGGCGAATTCTACCGGGCGACAAAGTTCTTATTTACTGCGCGCTGATTGCGCAAAACACATGGGTCATTATTGATGACGTGCTCATTACCGGCGAGCGCACAAAGATTCGCTCCGGCAACATGGATTTCTATTTTGATGAATCGCTTGTGGTTGCACACCAGAAGGGAGGGAAGCGTTGATGCCGAAGCCACACAGAAAACTAAAACTGGTTGCGCCGCCTGTGGTTCAATCAACGCGGCAAATTTCCGTGTCGCATCCTTCCGGCATGACGACTGAAGACTCCGAGAAACTGTTTGGTGTTCGCCTTGCGGATAATTACCTTTCAAGTTACGGCATCCACGACAGCGATCTACTTGTCTCAATTCTCACGGGTGATCTGCAAAGCGGCGACGTTGCTGTTATGGACGATCAAAGCATTCGCCGCTTCTGGCCTGCGCCCGGCGGGTACACGCGCCTTGAAAGTCTTGTGGATGATGAATGGGTTGATGTCTACCGTCCCGGCGAGGTGAAGATTATCGGTCGTGTGCTCGAAGTTCAGCGCAACACAAAAAAGATTGACACCGCGTTGCTTCTTAGACCATTCAAAGGAGGTGCGCGCTGATGCCAAGGAAACGCAAAGCAGAAGCCGAAGGCGCTCCCATCACAGAACAGGAATTCCAACAACAGCTTGAACGCATCGCCGCGCACATCGGAAGGCGGCGCACGCAGCAGATTGCCGGCACTGCAATAAAGCTTACCAAGCTGAAAGTTCCACAGGAAGCAATCAGCGTTTGCCTGAACCACATCATTGCATTAGCGCGCATGGATTCAATCGAAGTGCCTGTGTCCGGCACAGAGGACGAGCAAAGGCTTGCAGAGCTTCAAGGCGAACTGTCTAGGCTTGAGCGTGTACCGGAGAACGAAGGCGTGCGCTTCGAGATCATGCGGGAGATTCAGGATTTAGAAAACGCAGTGGCGAGCGCCGAAGAGTGGCCGGACATTATCGGCGCAGAAAGCAAGACAGCGTAGCAAGAAACGCACGGCCACTCAAAACGTTTTAAGTCAAAAAGCGGCGAGGCTTTCGAGCTTCGGCGCTTTTTGACTATCAACCTATGCGAATCGGATTCTGCAATTAAGAGATGACCACTCCCTTCTTGAGATTGCGCTGCCACGCTTCATAGTTCCTGATCCTGCGCTTGGCCTGCTTGTGCGTCAGATTCAATTCTCGCGCGACATACTCGAATCGTTCGGCGCGATCCTTTCGTTCATCATGAGCATCTCCCGGCGCTTGCATGAATAATTCATAAGCGCGTGTCCATTCTTCTTTGACTTCAGGCGTTGCCTGCGTGCCACGCAGTTCCGGCATACCAATAAATACCTCGATCTTAATGAAATGAAATTAATGTGGTGGGAAGCTCTGCGGGAGTGGCGCATTCTACGCGGCGCTGCGGGGGCAGGTCAAACGCCGAGTTTATACAGTGGCTTGATTGTCTGTTTCGATGTCTATTTTCCAGTGGCGACAGGGTACGCGCAATTCGACTCTCACGCCGCCGACAGGTCACGCCACCTCTTCATCCACATCAGCGAAGCCGAACACTCCGGCCATCGGCGCGCCGTAGTTGATCGAATCTTCACTCAGAAGCGAGAGCTGCTCGCCGGTCGTCGTCGAAAACAGCGGCGGCACCGGCGGCTCTTTGATCGGACGACGCTTTTGCTGCTTCGGCAGTTGGCGGTAGATGTGCTCGGGCGGAGCAGGGAAGCGTTCCTCGCGCTCCTGCTGCCACGAGAGAATGCGCGCCGCCCAGTAATCGAAACCTTCGTCAAGCGGCGCTGAAGAAGGACGCTCGTAGCGCGGGCTGAGCTGAAACATATTGCCGTAAAGAATCTTCGCGCGCAGCACTGCGAAGTTGTAGCCGCGCCCGGCTCGATTGATGTCCCGGATGCGTCGATTGGCTTGCTCGGTGTAAGCATTGGTCAGGCGCGTTCCGAAGTAGCTGAAGATGTCCTGCGGGCGTTCAGTGAATATCTTGAGCAATGGCCGGAACGCGGCGCGCGCTTCGCTCGACGGCGACTGCTTTACCCGGGCGCGCCACTCCGCAAAGTATGCCTGCGCTTCTCGCGGCGTCCGGCACTCGTCCCACATCCCGTAGAAGCCTTGCAAGAGCGCGCACGCCTGTCCGAGTTGCGGCACGTTCATCGTCCACACGTCGGAGAACATAATCTCTTCATTGCGTCGGCGGTCGCTGCGTTTGAGTAGCGCCCACTTATCGAAGCCCAAGTCTTTGGCGCGGCCTTCACCCATTTTTCGAGCTTTGGCCGTGTCGTGCGGTTTACCCTCGCGCAATTCCCGGCGCACATCTTCGATCAACTTCGAGACGGCCTGCGTCGCGCGGGCAACGAGATGAAAGCGGTCGAGCACAATGGTCGCGCGCGGCAGCAAGTGGCTCGCCGCCGAACGATACATTTCGTCCATGTCGGTCGAGATGAGGCGCACGCGCTCGCGATCTCTGATGGAGCCGATGTACTTGAATAAACCCTCGCGCGACTTCTCCTCCAATACGGCGACGACGGTGCGGCGGTGCAGGTTGGTGATGACGCAGATGTACTTCCGATGGATATGCACTTCGTCGATGCCCATCCACTCCGGCGTCTCGAATCGCACGTTACGATCCAACATCTGCACTTGCCCGTGAAAGAGCCGTCGCACCAGCGCCTCGTTGCATCCGACGTCCGCCGCCACTCTGCGAAAGGGATGGCGCAGCGCCTCGCGCTTGATCTGTGTGGCGAGCCGCCGCGTCATGCTGTGGGATGGTTCCATGCCCGGCACATCCTCAAGTCCGCGCCAGAAGCAGCCTTTCTTTGCGCACCGCCACCCTTGACGACGAATCTCGATGCGGCACTTCTTGTCATGGATGGTGGTGTCGCGAAAGGTGCGCGTGCTCTTGTTGGCGCGCTTGAGCGAAGCCTCTGAGCCGCACTTCGGGCAGCGCACGAGCGCGGCGGCAGGTTCGGCGGTGATGAGATAGCTGACTTGGCTGCGTTTGACGCCCGTGACGACGAGGCCGGGAATCTGCAACAGATCGAAGGAAGAGTCTACGGGCATTGAGGAACTCCGTTCGAGTGAAGCGAAACATTGGGAAGCGAAAAGTTGACCGTGATCACGCCACGAAGTAAGGCCGAAGAGATGGCGCACGGGGCATTCGTCGCTATCTCAAATGAAAGAATCCGCAGTCCGGCATTAGTGGCTATGCGGATTTTTCAGTGAGAAGATTAGCGGAGAAATTCGAGCGGGTAAAGAAAATCGTTCGTCCGCCTCTTCGTTTGTTAGACCAACAGCTACTGTGGCGTTTGATTGTGCGATATAAAAACTAAAAATTCCCCCAGGGTGAGAGATTTTTGGCTGAGCTGTGAGAGTAGAAAGCCAACCAGAATTCAAGTTTTCCTTAATATTGTCTCTGCTCATTTCTGTTCGCTCTTCTCGCCTACCTTTAGCCATGAAATGATCATATCACTATAGCGAACCAGCTTTTAATATTACGATAGAAATCTACAACCCACCTCGAAAGGCATCAAATAATTGAATTGGGGACACTACCCTTTACTTGATCTTCCTCGATTAAAAGCGAGGCAATTTCATAAAGGCATCGCGCGCTTCCGCTTCGAGCGTCGCCGGTGAGAGATGCGTGTAGATGGTTGTATTCTGGATGCGCTGGTGGCCGAGCCAATGCTGCACAAAGCGAATGTCTTTGGTTTTCTCGTACAACTGCACGCCGCATGTATGGCGCAAGCAATGGAAATGTCGCTTGTCATCCGGGAGCTTCGCGGCTTCACCATATTTCTTCATCAATAA
>JAABUW010003109.1_pt1 | contig 24071 bp, 25 predicted proteins | sample 5560081 | NCBI WGS metagenome assembly JAABUW01 (sample SAMN10711882, study PRJNA513363) | rock metagenome | isolation source: Antarctica rocks | place: Antarctica: Victoria Land, Knobhead sud | reverse complement strand
CTTAAACTTAGCCGTATACTAGGATACTAATATTCGTTAAACGATGTCCTAAACGATACGGATTATAACCTTCTTTTCGTTACTAAAACCGTAAATCGTTTTCATCTTATTATAGAACTTAATAAAGTTAGAAAAGATTCCTTCCTCGTCTTACTAATACATAATGAAATTCGTAATCCTTAGACGTATCTAGTACTACGCTTCCCCTCTAAGATAGGCTATTATAATAAGGTATCTCCTCTTATAGGCTTAGATTCTATCTAGCTCGAAGTGGAGTAAGAGCTAGTTAATCTAGTCGTTTAGCTTGTTACGGTCTCTATAGAAGAAGTCTACCTTGGTTTTACTATCGGTCCTACGATCGGTCGCCGGAGCTACGCTTTCATCTCTATAGCCTAAGCCTCGTATACTACTAGTAGTACTTATTCTAAGGGTGTTTAAAGTGTTGCGATCCTATAAGTAGTATTACGTAAGTGCTTCTTTAAAGAGTAGGTAGTAGTAGGTGTTTAGGTAAGGTAACTCGAATGTACTATAAATAGTTATAGACCTTTTAGTAAGATTGTAATATGAGTTGAACATAAGTATATTAAAGACATCCTTAGTTCCTATATACTAAATAAGTGTTACTAGCTTACTAGACTCGTAACGAGCTAGTCGAGTAGTGCTTACTATCTCGCTATCGAGTAGTCGAGTAGTATTACGTAGCTCCTATACTATCTCGCTCGCTTAGCGTCGAGATATATACGTACCTATACGACTTTCCTCTAATTACCTATGTTTTAGCATCTACCCGTAACATTATAGTAAAACCTTAGAGCCTTAGACTTCCTTATAACTTACTTAGAGAAGTAGAAGTAGCTCTATTACTTTAAGCTTTATAGTTACTTTAAGGCCTATATTAATCTTAGCTAGAAGAAAGCTAATAAGTACTATAGCCTTACGGATAAGGTACCTATCTACCGAGCTTTAATATAGCTTAATCTAACTAAGAAGAGGAAGTAGTTTAAGGATAGATAGGGTCTTATTTACCTATAATAGGTTAAGGACGTTAATAACTTAATAGAGGCTTAATTTAAATAGTATTAGCGGCTCTATCTAAACGAGAGGCGTCTACGGTTAGGTAACTATACTAGCTTATCTAATAAGCTATTAGACTTTAAACGCTATAACTAGGTTAGTAATTTAACTAGATACCTTATTAAGCTAGAGCTCTATATTTATAAGTAGATAGCTACTTCTAACGTTAATATTATCTACTAGTAGCGTAATAACTAGTTAAGGTTCTCTATACTATATTATATAGTAATAGACGCTCTTACTACGCTAGTAACTACTATAGCTAACGAGCGTATATTTAGTAAGAGCGACGATATTATTAATAACGACCGCGCTAGGCTCTATAAAGAAGTAGTAGAGTAGATAGTAGTATTACGGAGCTAGATTATATTAGGTCTCGTAGACTTAAAGCTCCTTATAATAGATATAGAGCTACTATAGGAGGTAGAGGACGACGAGGAGGCCTTATTTACTTAACGTAGCTTATATAGCTACGGACTTGCCGCTTCCGGAAGGCCTATGCGAGCAATCAATTAATCAATTCACTTTAATCAATTAATTAAGCAGGTGCCTATAGAGCAATTAATCAAGCAGCCACCTTATTAATCACAATCAATCATTCACATCAAGCAATTATCGATTGATTAATTGGTGGACAGCCTGAACCCACCAGTGTTTATCGCCACCGGCTTTGAAGAACTGGGACGTGTGCTCCATCTCGTGCATGATCCACTGAAGGCTTTGAGCGAACTTCGTGAGTCGGTTGTATTGTTCGTTCCATTCCGACGGAAAGTTCTTCAGCTCCAAGTCGGTGGTAGTAGGAAAGTAGATGTTGTAGCCAATCGTCATTGCAGTGTTGTCCTCAATGTTTTCATCTGGATATTCTCCCCGTATCGAACGTATGTTAGGTCGATTTTCATATATTGGCTGGTTAGGAAGTCCTTAAGCCATCCGGGAAGACCTTTCGCCCTACCATACTCGTTGAGTTGGTTCTCCATGGGAGTTAGATATGCGTCGGTGATGAAGACGCCGACGAAAGGGGAGGCGAGGATCGTGACAACCTCCCCTATACCCTCGACTACTGTCTTTCCAGCCTCGATCACAGGCTTCAAAACAGGATTGATCGGGATTGTGTTATGTTTCAAAACTTCAGACCACAAGCTTCGATCGCTCTGCGCCCATTCGTGCGACGTGGCCAGGTCGCCTGGGTAGCTGCTAAGGTCCACATACACGTTCGTTGGTGCTGCTTCGTATTGGATCTGACTTGGGCTTGTATCGTAGTAGTACGATGCGGCGAGCCCGCCTCGCGCAGAATGATAAGAGTTTGGTCCTGTGGCATAAGGTACCAGCGCCAGGTTTTGATCAGGGGTGGACGCAGGGGTCTGAAAATCATGTACATCTCGGAAATGGATAGCAGACCGCGGACGAGTGATGTTGTAGGAATCGTAGTAGAGATCGTTTCCTAGAGTTGATGCCATATTGACAGTGTGAGACAGTGCTGCTCAGTGTAAGAAGGATTGATCTAGATGATGAGAGAGTATGAAAAGGACCTCACATGCCCCGTATACGTGAGCCTTGATGCATAGGATGATCCGTACTTAGGCCTTGATTTGGTGTCTACAATTGATCTAGATTGTTGCGGCGCTGTTATCAAGATCGAGGCCAGTATCACCATTGGAGAGTGGCTCCTGCTGACCTGCCACTGTCTAACCTCAGCTACTTGGCGACGCAGTCGTGGGCTGATCGTGGGCTGATGTATATGAGGTTCGTGATATCTCGAGCTCGACGTCGCATGTAAGTGGTTTCGAAGGAGTGCTGCCGCGAGCCAAGCATCTTGGCAATTGTTTGAGTTTCGGGCTGATGCGGTTCTCGGGGGGGTCTAGGGTCCTTGATGTATGGCGACTGGGAGAAACACGAGGTGGAAGGTTGGAAAGAATAAGATGGGGTCGATATCCGCAGGTCGATACTGGCAGGTTGTATCTTCATTGACCGCACATCTCAGTACGAATATCCTCCAGCCAAGCACAAAGTAGTTACAGTAACATTGCCGCCTCCTTGACATGCATGGAAGTCGAGACATTCATAGGTCTAAACAATCCTTCGCTATAACCCATACATATTCTTGTGATGATCATACCCCCACTCCTCCAGCCCCGGCACCACTGCCTTCTCAATCATCGTCGGCGGACCACAAAGCAGGACAAGATTCTCTTCACCCGGCGGAAAGAGGTGCTCCTGCATGATCTCCTTCGTCACATATCCCTTCAGGCCTTGCCACTCGTCACTCGGTTCGGACAGAACATGTGCGACTTTGAGCCTGCCATTGCTGACATCTTCCAGATGTGTTAGTTCTTCCCGGAATAAAATGTCAGCCTCGCTTTTGTTGGCATCGATGACGCGGAGTTCGGTTGGGTCGTTGGGGTCCAGGCAGGCGCGCGCGATCAACGCATATCCTGGAGTCAGACCGGTGCCTCCAAGGACTAATGAGACTCGCTTGAAGGACCTCTCTTCTCCTTGCACACTGAAGTTGCTACGACCGTGGTAGATGACATCGCCCATCGGCCCGCGCATCTCCACGGTCTGTCCAATCGGCATCGTGGCGAGAATGTTCGAGAAGGCTCCACCAGGTTGCTCCTCATCCGGAAAGTACGTCTTCACCGTCAGCTGGAAGGTCGCACAGCCATCGTGGAGTTCTGCATCATCGCCCGCGTCGACCCGGCTGTCCCTCGGGAAAACAGGCTTCGTGGGCGTGTACGGCCGGATGAGCATACGGTCGCGCAGATGGAAACCGAAGTCGATGTGCTGACATGTGCCGAGGCCAAGATAGCTCACTCCGTGCGGCAGCGTGAACTTGTACTCCGCAGTATCGTGTGAAATCCATTCTCGTTCTTTGAGGACAGCGGGCACCCAGCGGTGTTTCTGCAAAGCTTGATCGGATGGCACTTCTGCGCTGGACGCTTCTTTGGCTTGTCTGGTCTCGTCGATGTGCGTCTTTGCTTTGTCGTCGAGGACACCCAAGATGCACTCTATGGATCGAGTCAGTGATCGAGAGGCACGTCATGTTGTGCCATCACGGAACTTACCGTGCAGTTTCTGGTACGCATAATCGTCATGGAGGCTTGCAAACTCCTCAGTCGTATCATAGTGTACCGCACCTGCATGCATCATGACCGGCGCTGCTCCGCCTGGATGCCAAGATAGAACGCTCGTAGCATCGTACACCTGGTTGTCAACGACGATCCAGCAGTCATCCTTCTTGTCATGCTTCTCAACATCTTCTCGAGTAAATCGTTTATCCGGAGCGTCAGTCTGCTTCTCTGCGTCGGCGATCTGGTTCTCCGCGCTCGCCTTCATCCACCCGCCGGTCCCATTGCCCGGTTCTACCGGGTGGCGGAAGAGGATATGAGGTGATTCGTCATTCACCATCTCCGGCTTCACAACGTACTGCACGTTGTTCATCGACCCTAGGATGTTCCACGTCATTGTCTCCGGCTGTGAGAGCATCTTAACATCCCACGCCCGTACCCTGACGCTAGGCGCAGCGATAAGGTCACCGATATCCACATCGACATGCCAGAAACACCAGGTCCAGAATTTGGTGCCATGTCGGATCGGAGCGTCCGGAAAGGTGCGGATACAATATAGCCACGTCTTGCCCTCGTCCAACGTTACCTCGATTTTCTTGACTTGATCACCACAGCCGTTGAAGGCAAAGCCTTTGATGCGGTATTCCTTGCCTTTCTGGACATCCTGGAGCGCTATGTTTTCGCTCTGCTGAGGTACAGTGATGATAGAGTTTAGATACTGCTCGTAAAGGGCCGTGTCGGGATGATGAAACGTAGCGTTCGCGATATCGCCCTCGAGGCTTGTGACGAAGCTTGGGACATTTCGGTTGTCCCAGATGTGGTAGTAGGAGTCGTTCTCCTTGTCGCTGACCCAAACCTTCTGCAACCTGCGCCAAAGTCAGTACCACCAAAGTCAGTACCATTTGCCGAGAGATTCGCGTTGCTCACCATTTGACATTCCTGCCCCCAACGTAACCGGGGATGATGACGCGGATGGGATATCCATGATCCGGCGGCAAGGCCACATCGTTCATTTCGTAGACAAGCAGTACATCGTTCAAAGGATCCATGACGTAGTCAAATGATACACTGGTCTCATAAAGTGCCGCCCCGGGATTATCAGCGCCCTGTAGGTGGACGTAGTACTTCTTACTGTCCTGGTCCGGCATGCGCTCTGGCACACCCGCAGCCATCAGAATATCTCGGAGCAAAGGACCTTTCCAGTACGCACAGCCGACAGCTCCTGGGCCCCAGTTGAAGCCTGTGGTGCGTTTCATGAGATTCAACTCCTTGCGGCGTCCGTTGTCGCAGCCCATGAAGACCGGGATGTTGAGTGCATCGAAATTTTGCTTGATTTCGTCCATAGAGAAGGTCTTGCTGCTGCCACAACAATGTACCTCGAGGGTGTGGTACTCCCATAGCAGTCTCGGTACAGCGCCATGACTCCGGACGTAGTGAAGATGGTTGGGAGTAATGAAACCGCATTCGAAGAGGCGAGATATGGGGGCCTCGCAGTTCAGCGGGTGCTTGCCTGTGAGCCGAATGAGTTCCGCCGAGCGAGGGGCCCAATTGTCCGGGGTGTACTGGTCTGCTTCGTCGATGGTGATGTCCGTGGTGTGCTGCACATTTGCATGACCACTGCCATCGTTGGTCTTCAAACTGCTCATGTACTCTTTCTCGTGCTCGATTGCGCGGAGAAGCGCAGTCTCCTGCGGCGAGTACATGTCCCTGAGCTTCTGATCTTCGCCTCTGTTATCCTCTTGCTCCTGCTGCTCGCCTTGGTCTTGCTCTTCACCATCCTCATCGTCTTGGTCATCCCCATTTTGCTTCTGCTTCTCCTCTTTCTCCTCCTGTAGTCTCTCCTCCTCACGGCACTTCACGTTCGCCGGCCAGTCTTGCTGGTACTTGATATCGTCTTCGGTGAAGTCCAGAACGTACCGCCAACCGAGCGGGCGGCCTTCCGAGTGGAATAGAGCGAGGTCCTGTGCAAGACAGTTACTACCCAGCAGGATGCTACAGCATGGGGAAAGGGGCTTTCACCTTCTGGCTGCTGATGGCATCCTGCCAGTTCACCAAGTGTCCTTCTTCCACCCGCTGCTTGGTGCGTTGGTACTCCTTCCACGCCGCTTGGACATCCACGTTCTCTCGCCCAGTCGCATCACGTTCGCTGTCGCCAGTATGGCCAGGGCGTCGGCCTTGTCGGATATTGTAGCCGGGATACTGGTCGTGGCCCGTCCGCTTCCAGTCCGGCTCATACTCGATCTTGTTCGGGTCCGATGCAGGATCGTCATGCGTAGTGACCTCCGATGCTTCTCGAGTACGACTGGGAGCCATCTTCTACGCGGTCAAGAGACATGGGGAGAGACAGACCTACCTCATCTCTCGCCAGTCTAATTCTGCTCATCGTCACTATGACCTCGAGCCCGGTTACCCGGTGCAGTATCGCAGTGCCTACCGATGTATGTGCGGGTCATAATGCAGCAGTAGTAAAGAAAGCCGAGATTCACGTTTTGCGCTCGGAAGATCGCCGCGCGCGAAAGTAAGGCTATGTTTCCTAACCGTACGGGAATTAGACTACTACAAATTAAGCTATTCTATTTCTTACCAAATTAAGCAACATAGCTAAGTATTAGTATCTCCTTTAATTCTGTAGCTAAGGCTCGTTATTACTATTTATAAACCGTTCCTTAAGGCTATAGCTACTAGCTAGTACGCCTTTAATAAGTACTACTTAATTTAAAGCTCTAAAAGAGCTATTTATTAGCTACGTAGTAACGAGACTAGGTAAAGCCTAGTATTAAATAAGCTAGAGCTATTTAGCTAGCTAGATATAAGGTAGAAGTAGCTCTAGTAATCTTAACCGACGACGATAAGTATCTAACGCCTTACGACGAGTTTATAAATACGGTTATTACTAAGTAGAGCCGTAAACGTAGTAGACTTAATAAATTTAATTAGTTTATTAATAGTACTACTAATCTAGTTATAGAAGGAGGTCTACTATAGTAGTAGTTCTAATCGTAATAAAGACGCTCTTATCTATAGCTATCTATAATAGTAATAGACGTCCTTAGTTATTAAGTAATAAGCGCTAAAGATAAGCGAGTATTTAGTAGAATACGGTAAATAATTACTTAGATACGAGCTAGCCTATCTAGACTACTAATTAAGGCCTTAAAGTATATTAAATACTAGTAAAGGAGCGTTCTAACTAAAGAGGACTTTATCGACCTAGCTAACGACGACGACGAGGTCTAATTTAGGCCTAATAACGACGATAAGGTTAATATTTACTTACTATAGGTCTATATCTATATCTATATCTATATTCACTTATACGAGCTACTCTATATGTAGGTCTATATCTATATCTATATTCACTTATACGAGCTACTCTATATGTAGGTCTATATCTATACGTAATTTTTACTCCATATGGACGAACATCGCAGCACTGATACTGATTGGAAGGGACTACCCTGAAAACCCGTAGAATGGGAAACAAGTGCAGTAGAGAGAAGACGAAAAGCTACTCGACCGCGCAAACTGCTTACATACATATGCAGAGGATCTGTAAATCTGGGCTGCCGATACTGCCAAGTCACATCTCTACAACCACCTTCCCAAACTTATCACCACTCATAAACATCTCAAACGCCTCCTTCGCTTTGCTTAACGGAAAGACCATACCGATGTGCGGCACCACCTTCTTCTCAGCCAAAAACGCCATCATGTCCTTGAACTCCTGCAGTGTACCAGTGTACACTCCCGTGAGATGGATCTGCTCAGTGAACAATCTCATCAAGTTCAGCTTGACGTACTTGTCCTCACCGCTATGCAGTCCACAGCTGACCACCGTGCCGCCAGCACGAACCGACTCCAGAGAGTGCTTAAAGGTAGTAGCGCCACTCGTGTCGAACACCGCATCCACTTTGCTCGGGAGCGTGGCTCCTGGCTCGAACACCTGCTCAGCACCCAGCTGCAAACCAAATGAGCGTTTCTCCTCTGAGCGAGCGGTAGCCCAGACTCTCATGCCCGCCGCAGCACCCATCTGTATCAACGCCGATGCCACACCTCCGGATGAACCTTGAACAAGCATCAGCCCGCCCTCCTGCATCCCCGACTTCACAAACAACATCCGGTATGCAGTGAGCCAAGCAATGCCCAACACAGCAGCAGACTGCGCTGAGATACCCTCCGGTCTGGGCACAGCGTTTCGCTCAGGCACAAGCACGCACTCCGCCATCGTGCCTGGCTCAGCTTCCCCAATAACGCTGCGCTCCGGATCCAGCGTCTCGTCTCCGTACGGCGCCGACGAGGTGATGGTAGGGTAAATCGCAACTTCGGTGCCATCATCCAATACTCCAGCGCCTTCGTTCCCGAGGATGAGTGGGAAGCGAAGCTCCTGCATACCGATGCCGCGGAGGGTGAAGATATCGTGGTAGTTGATGCCGACGGCATGGAGGCGTACGCGGACCCAGCCCTCACGGGGCTCTGGCACGTTACGCGGACCGACACGCAGAACTTCCAGTGGAGAGGAAAGATTGGAGAAAGCGGCGTATGCGGCTAACATAGTCGGCTTTTCCGGATCGATGTCGCTCATCTTCATAACCTTGATGCGGAATCCTTCGAGCCTGAAGCGGAACCAGAGATCGAAGGGTTCGTGGATACCGTAGTCTTTTACGAATTCGCCATCCATGAGGACGTGCATGACTTCTTCGTTGTCTGAGGACTGACGGTCGACGACTTTTAAGAACGCATTGCGGGCAACGATACCATGTGTGAAGAAGGCTTCGAGTGGTGCGCCGGAGAGTGTTTGGTCATCGTCTTCGATTGCGCCGTCGGGGGTGAAGCAGCTGAGGAAAAGTTCGCGGTCGTGGCTCTTAAAGGCAGAGATGAAGGTGTCGATTGGGTTGGACATTGTTGAGTGTTATCGATGAAAGGTCGAGGAAGGTTGCAGACTGGGTACTTGTGATGCAGCAGTGGTGGGAGACTGCGTTATATACTCGACCGTTCACAAAGTTTGATCATGCCATTCATATGCGGACCTTGTCATCGCCAATCTCAGCTTCCACTTGGCGTCGTGATCTCGACCAGATTCGGCCATCAGTCAGCGGAGACTTTGTGAAAACATGATGCCCAGCACAAACACAAGGATATTAGCGGCCGCTGTGTCATCTTGAGAAGCAGACACGGTGGTCATTTGATCCGGTCTCCGCCATATTCTGTGCACAACAACGAAGAAGCAGAAGCCGGATAACGCGTTGAACATGAAAGCTCGAGAAACAAGAAAGCTTTAGTCACCTGGTTCGTCTTGGAGCTCTTTAAGTCATGATCTCCCATCGGAAACGAAGCTAGCATATGAATTGCTGGGCTGGCCGCTCCTTCGTTGGTAGTATCGCCCTTCGCCTTTAGAGAATGACCTTCCATCCAGCACTAATATGTCTCAATTTCCTCCCAAACACCACAATCGGCACAACCGTAACCAGCAGCACAAGCACATAAACCCCAGCCTGCGTGCCATATGCGTCAACGTAGCCAGCTTGAGTGACCCACGGTATGACTCCGTAGAGAAACCCGAAAGCGACTATATTCTTCAGCCCATTGACGAGCTCAAGCGCATCGGCGTTGATAGGCAAATAGCAGTCGCTAACATAAGTCATCGTAGCCACCGGCACGAACGTGAGACCAACGGAGACCATGCCGTTGCCGAAGAACAACGCCGTCCAGTTCAGCTTGTAGGCGACGCCATAACCAAAGGCTAGGCATCCTGCCGGCACGATCAAAGCTGGGATGATGAGCAGGTGCAGTCTCGACTCCGGCTCAAACACCCCTCCATTCTTCTTGCTCCGCCAATCCGAGTACTTATCCACCACCCACCCGCCTAGCCACGCTCCAACCACGTTTCCGATGAGTCCGGTAATATTGATCAGACCGTTAACCGACGGAGCCCAGTTGTACGGCGGAGCTTGCAGCACAAATGGATTGAGAATGTTGATCGCGACGACCCAGGCAAGGGAGACGGCGTAGCCAAGGAATGAGAGGATGACGGCTGGGTAGACTATTAGGGGCAGTGGTCGGATGAAGAGTCTCACTAGACTCGTGTCCTTTGGTACGCCGGAGTAGAGTGATAGCTGTTGTCGCCAAGACTTCTTCGGCAGTTGGTCGTAAGTGGATGAAGGCTCGCTGCGTTCAGTGGCTGCGGTGGTGGTGTGGACCTTCTCCGAGTCGTGATCAGCTTCTGCAGCTGATGAAGCCGCCGGTGATGTATCGGAGGACGCAGGGCCCCCTCTTGAGTCGATGGATCGTACGCCGGAGCGGTCATACCGCGTCTCAGGGCAAAATAGCACAACCACCACGAAGTTCACGAACGTCAGGCCAAAGGCGATCCACTTATGAACCCGCCAGGACGTGCCAGTGATGATGAACCCACAGATGAGCGGTCCGATCGTGTTGCCTCCGCTAATGGCCAGATTGTAGATACTTATCATATTCCCACGCTGATGCAAAAAGTACAAGTCGTTGACAGTCGCCACCCCAACTGCCTCAGTAGTCGAGCCAGCAAACGCCGCAATGATATTGCTCCAAAGCAGCGACTTGAAGGACTGGGCCACAGCGCCCCAGAGGTAGCACACACTCAGCAGCAAACTCGCCAAGACGAAGACAGGTCGTTTGCCGAAGTAATTTGCCAGCGGCACCCAGACGAAGTTAAATAGTCCTAGTACGAGGATAGGCCATAGTATTAAAGCGCTAGTTTCAGTCTGCGTCTTGTTGAATTCGATGCTTAGCCCGTAGAAAGCCGGTGCGAGACCGCCGATGGCGTAGTTGGTGAGGAAGGTGAAGGCGCAGACGCTGCCGAAGCAGACGTGCTTTTTCCAGCGGGGCCAGCGGAGAGGGTCGTTGGGATCGTGAGGGTTGGGAGTTGGGTGCAAAATGAGGTGGCCATCTGAGGTGAGTGCGTGGAGCTGGACTGTGCCTTCTGTGCTGTCGAGGTCCCGGAGAGAGTGCATGATCTTAAGGTCGTCGGCAACCGGCGGTGGTATTTATGATCCAGACCTCGAACCAGGGCGGATGCGTAGTATCGACTGAGGTAGCTGGGGTTGTCGTCGGGTCTGGTGCGTCGCCCACAGTACACGCAGTAGCAGAGCGAAAGGGAGAAGGAGAAAATATGGACTACGATGAGATTGAGGGATCGGAAAGCATAAATACCTACCACATGGCCTCCCGAGTCTGCCGCACTTTGAGTTTGCCATAACCGGTGGATACGCGCGATATTGATAGAAGCGTTGTTGAGTTGGCGCTATGGGCACATGATGGCTCAAACTGATTGTATTGTGGTGGTCTTATGGAAGCTAAGCTACTACAAGTGCACGAGATGAATCACCTCGACTGCCAAGCAGCGCACGTGCCAACAGCGCCATGGTTTGATTGCGTTTCGGGAAGACGAAGAAGAGTTGCGCCGGCTGCGGAGCCGATTTTGTGGGGTACGCGAAGCTTGGCTCAGCGCTAGCCGTCCTGGGCAGGAGCGATCTGGAAATGCTTGAAGATCTTGAAGACGACTCTTCCGATCTCACATGCTCATCAATCAGCAATCATGAGCGACTCCGAAGCAGACCAGGCCGGAGAGCCGCTCATACAAGATCTCTCCGACCCTGGCTCGGCCAAGCCAACCACCAAACGAAAACGAGATACCGAAGAAAAGCCAACCGCAAAGCGAAGGAAGCTCAAAAAGCCGAAAGATGTCGACGATAGCGCCTTGGACGCAGAGCTGGGAGTCAACCATGCGATTGCACATATGGATGGTCAACTGCTCGCCGACCATATCGCCCAACGCACGCAGAGATTCCGGCCGGAGCTGAGTTTGGTAGAGAAAGATGAATGTCATGTGCCTGGTATATCCCACCTACCGTACCTTTCAGGTGTCCTATAGCTGACATATATATCCAGCGACCGCGATAACCAACACAGCCAACTGGTCCAACCCCCGCATCGCCGCCAACCTCCCCGACTACCTCCAGCGCTATGCTAAGTCCCGCCGCAAGAAGAAGGGCCAAACGCTCTCAGATTCTTCGATCGACAAAGGCCACCCCCACACTCTTGTCGTGGCGGGCTCGGGACTGCGCGCGGTGGAACTGATTAGAAGTCTACGCAAGTTCCAGACGAAGAATGCGAATGTGGCGAAGTTGTTCGCAAAGCATATTAAGTTGAAGGAGGCTGTGGAGACGTTGGGCAAGTTTCGAATCAATATTGGGGTGGGGACGCCGCAGAGGATTATGGACTTGCTTGATGATGGTAGGATTTTCCGCTTGAGATTGTAGGAGTGTATGCTAATCTAGTTGCAGGTGCGCTGTCATCAGCAGATGTGGAGAGGATTGTGATCGATGCGAGTTTCATTGATCAGAAGAAGCGCGGTATTCTCGACATGAAAGAGACGCAGGTCCCGCTTGTGCAGCTGCTCACTCGACCGGAGCTGAAGGCGCGGTATGGTGAGGCGGGGAGTAAGATTGAGCTGCTGTTGTACTGAAGGCTGGCTATCGCGACCATGACATTGAGCTCGTCGACCTCGGGCCATTATGGATCACGAACTGCCGCTTCTGGCGGTGTCTTGTCCATCACTGTCTACATCGGCAGAAGACATAACTTGGTAGGAGACGTATCGAAAGTGCATGGTTCGAGTGTTCGCGGCTGCATGACCTTACGGATTCTCCTCATTCGTGTCGATCATCGGGTACGCTCTATGTGCAGCATGTCAGACTCCGACAAACCATTGCCGATCAGAAAGAAGTAAGGATCCACATCAATGCGACTCATTCTTTTCGTGGTGCTTGAGTCGCTCCCGTGGAAGCAAATGTGGCGGTCAGGTAGCCAGACCCTCGTCTTTGCTCCCTCCTTGGAGCTTCAGCGAGAGAGTGGTACATGCCATATCTGTCGGCGGCGATGTGGTTCTTCTCACCAATTCTCACATCATGAATCAACTTACTCGATGACTTGCACTTTTCACTGAGACTCTATCAGACTCGATGAACAAGCAGATCTCACTTCTCAGCCGAGACAACGTAACGATTCACCACCGAAGGCTGTGTCGATGCAATACCGAACCGGCAATAAAGTGTCACAAAGCCGCTTTGCGACCATACATACGGTGCGAAGGTGCGGTTCGAAGCATCTTGGAAGCTGCGAGGTCGACTAAGACCAAACACGTTGTGACACCATATCATGAACGGGTGGGTACGTCTTGCAGGCAGTCGGAAGTTCACAACAATCTGATGCAGGCACTCAGGGCGCTGACACCTTACCGTCTCTTTACTGGCCTCGTTCTTGCCTCTTCAGCTTGCTCACCTTCGTGCCTGCAAACCGGCCGCTTATCAGCACCTGCCCCACCAGCACAGCTGTCAGATGGAAACAGTGTAACGATGTTGCCGCTTGACGGCCTCGGATGTGGCTCTCCGTCCTGCCAGGCTCCGCGCCTGCATACCTACCGCTGATCAGCGCCTGCTGCACCAGCAAAGCCGCCGAGACGCCGTTCTTCGACGTTCTCCGTGGTTTCTATTTCTACACCACTACAGCTGTATCGGAGAACGAGGTATCTCTGATCATTACCCTGCTCAGTCTTCTCACAGCCAGCGGTCAGGGGATATGGCTGCAACACCAGATCCGACTCCCTGGATCCGGTTCTTGGACCACATCAGAGCAACCACCCAGACGTACAACATCGATGACCCTGAAGGTCCGACACCAATTGGCCCTTGCATTTTCCTCCGGCTGGCGCGGCAGATGAAAGACTACCTTCTTACAAGAGACATGCGTAACGCCAGTTATCTTGCGTTGTGGATGAACAACAGCTACGACTTAGATTTTGTGCCGACAGACGACAACCTCGATGCGCTGGAAGACCGAGGGCGGTCGAGGTGGTTTGCCGGACTGCTGGAGCTGATACTGGACACGGCACATCACATGCACTGCGATGATGAAGCACAAGACTTCCTAGTCGTAACCATCGTGGAGCTTCGAAAACTACGGCCCATTCCAGTAGTACTCCAACTCGTAAGTCTCTCGTCTTTCTGCGTCCGGTTGTTCCAGGGCTCACATCGATACAGTCACATTGTCAACTGTGGTCGGGAGGGCCAGCGGTGGCTTATTTTGTCTGTTGGACGATGAGTCACAGGGGGAAGATATATCGTAAGTCGACAGCGCTACTCACCGCGACTGACCATGACACCGACATTGGCAATCCCTTTAGCATATGATTCCAACGACAGACGCTATAATCCTGACTTCAAAGCCTCGGGGTATCGGAGATGGGTCAACACCTGTGCATTCCACGGCCGTTTGATTGGCGCTGGACTCTTCCAAAGTTTCGAGCAACCACGTTGTCACCCTCTCGAACGGGAGATCCCCGAGGCCCTGAGCGCCGGCCAGTCACAAAGCCCTAGCAGGAATTCGAGATCGTTGGGCGCTATTCAGTACTTTCGCTTTGCGGGTGCCGTGCTTTACCAAGACTTCGTCGTGAATTCAACCTGGATTCAGAATCAAAGGTGGCGGTCTCCGGATTGGCGAGCGTGGATCACCAGACTCGAAGAGCTCTCAATGGATAACCGGGAGCCGAAGGACATCGGAGATGCTGCAGAAGACGCATTAAACAGGCTTATGGCGCACGGCTTGCTGCCGGCTGAACGGTGATGGGTGAAGACTAGAGGCGTGAGCAACAATGCGTTTGGGTAGAGTCTACAAGAAGGGAATGGTGGAGTCTGCATGGAGGACAGTATGAAGTGGTACCATCGCTAAAGGACATGAAAGATTGTACATCACCACCAAGACCGCGCTAAGCCAGTCGTCAAGACAAACAATCATCAAGCATAGACCATCACCACCGCTCCATCATATTCCTCCTCACCGTCCACATCCTCGCTCTCTTCCCATAAATGTACATGGGTATAGTTGTAAGCAAACACGCAAGCTGTATCCCCCCAATCGCCGCAAAAGTCTTCTTACTTCCCTCAGCCTCCAACCACCGGTTGAAGAACAGCGAAAACACCAGTCCATGAAAGATGTTCTTACTAAAGTTCAAGGTAACAAGCGCCTCGCCGGCGTATTGCCGGTACGAGTCCACCACGAACGTAATAGCAGTGGTGCTGCCCAGCGAACAGCCAAAGGAGATAAGCCCGAAGAAAATTGTCGGCACAATCCAGAGGTCTCGTTCTGCGGCCGACCAGCCATAGCCCATGAGTCCGATTGTGGTGGTTAGAGCGATGGGGATGGCCATCACTAGACGGAATTCTGGTTCGTAGACGCCTCCGTTACGTCTTGCCATGTATCGGACGATGATATCGCTGACTTTGCCTGCCACGGCTGTACCGAGCACACCGCCTACGAAAGGAGAGATATAGACGAGCCCGGTCTGGAGGGAGGTGAAGTTGTAGGTACTGCGGTTTTCGTACATCGTGGAGACGGACTCGGAGAGCACGATCAGCCAGCCGACAGAGAGTGAGTAGACCAGAGTACTCCAGAGGATGGATGGGTAGCAGAAGAGGATGAACGGTCGCACGGCCACTCGGGCCCAGGTATCTTTGCGGAGACGTCCGTTCCAGGGTCTAAGTGATTGCACGAACGTTGTTGGGGGCTGGATTCGGCGGTTATCAGTGTATGGATTTATCTTTGTAGTTTGCTGACGCTCGAGATCTGGCTCGGTGGGAACTTGCGTGAGGGCATTTTGGTGGGTTGGCGCGTGTGGTTCGTCATGGGCTGAGGAGCGCGTTTGATCTGTCGGGAAGTGATCGGTGCTCGGCTGCTGTGCTGGTGGAGGGATGGTAAGATGGAGCGATCCTTCAGCGGGTGCTGTGGAACTTGATAGTGGCTCTGTCCTGTCATCCCCGGACGTAAGACGAATCGCTCCTTCGCTATCGCCAGCATCACTTCCCTGCTTCTCCTGCGTTGAGTCCGTGTCATCGCTTTCGGACTGGAAATGAGCATGCCGCTTCGCCATCCTTGATTGCGTTGCCAACTCAGCTTCGGGGTGCACTTCATCTACCTTCTCATCACCCGCTGCGACCCTGCTGGGCCGTCTCAGCGTTGGAGAGTGCACAATCGATCCACTCCTGAATAAGCTCAAGCTCGGAAACTTGTGGATCTGGTGCTTATGCGGCCTCGGCGTTCTATCCCAGAAGGTCTCAGGCACAAAGAAGAAGAGCAGCAACAGACAGAACCCGATGATCATCGCCACTATCCGGAACACCCACCGCCAGCCCAGGGATTGAATGATGGCGGCACTGACCAGCGGAACCAAGTTCTTGCCGCCCAGAAGCAAAAGAGTGTATATTCCCAGGCGATAGGCTTTCTCGTGCAGGAAGAAGATCTCGGCCACTGTGGCAGAAGGTAAGCACTCCACCGATGATACTGCAAAGCCCTGGCAGATTCGCGCCACAACCAGACTAGCAAAGTTCGGCGACTCGGAGCACCAAACGCTTGTTACGAGGAAGACCATGGCTGCTACCAGATACACTGGTCTCTTGCCGTACAGAATCGCCGTCGGACTCAAGAAGGCGCTGCCGAGACCCATGCCCATCATGTATAACCCCGTCGTGAGCGCAACCTGTGGCACAGATACGCCATAGTCGTGCGCTACTTCATGGAAGCCGGCTGCGAGAATCGGTGTCATGCCTCCTCCGACCATGCAGTAAAATCCGAGAGAGAGCAACGCGAGATCGCGGCGCGACATCTTCCAATTCAACGGATCGTTGAGACTGTCGTCGGGTTGAGGCTCAAGGATGATTTTACCATCTGCTGTACGCTTCTTCTCGGGTATAACATGTCGTCTTCTGCTGCTGAACGAGCTCCTGCGACTGGGTTGGTATGGAGATGGGAGGGAAGAGGACGACGTCAAAGCTGGAGCGTTGCGAAGGCCCAACGGTTCGTTGTACTCGGAGACCTTGGACAACAGGAGGATAGAGCCTGGTACCTCCTCTGTCTCTTCATCGTTCAGCATGCCCATGTTCCATTTTGCTGGTCTCTTCTCCACCCGTTGCTCCATATCTGACATGGATGTCCGGCTACTGGGTTTGCCTTTGTTCTTTCTATTGCCCAGCATGGCCTTCCAGTCTACCCGCCTCTTTGCTTTCCAGTCTTGTGCTGCAGCGCTCGCAGGCTGTGAAGGCCCCGCAGATCGTTCATCTTGGCCGTGGTTATCATAAGACATCCCTGTCTCGTGTAAAAGATGCTGTGACTATGCTCGTCTTATCTTGCAGATTTGCACTTCATGTAGTCTGAGAAACAGAAAGCAAGAAAGGATGTATTGAGACGTAGGAATGAAGAGATAATGGTGGACAACAGAGGCATACTCCACCAGCCAAGCAAATCATTATGCCCCCCGGGTCATGCGGAGGATGCGGCGGAGCAGGAGCAGCGTCTTCTGCCTTCGTTAGCCCACGCAGGTGCAGACGCGGACACTCTTCTGGCGGCGGATGACCGTGGAGGATAGTCAGGCGGGCGGTCAAGAGCGTGGCGGCAGCAGGTCATCTGGCGCAGCATCTTGACCTCTTATCCATGCGCTGCCGCAACGTGTGGTTGGAGGATGAAGCTAAGACCTTTCGAGGCTTTGCAATTGGCTTGAGTTTTCCTGCTGCACAGATCGCGGAAAGGCGCCGCCGGTGATTATGACCATGACCACTTTTCGGGACTGCATTTCTATGTCAACGACATCTTGTGGAGGCCATTATGCTGTTTGGAACACGAGCATAACTGTACGAGTCAGAGGAAGTCGTTTGCGCTTGTGGCCAGGAGCTCCTTAGCTGCATGACCACAAGCTCCTTGTGAGCGATATGGCAGGATGGCCGAGCACAAGAAAGCAGCTACCACATGACCTGGTCGCCTGGCGCGGCAATCGAATAAATATACAGCTTTGCTATCAGTACAGCTGATACTCGACCTCTTGGCCGCGCACGATGGCATCGAGCAGAAAGATGTGTGGGAGGTCATCGCGGGAGCGCGAATCTGGTCAAGGTTCAACCTCGAGAATGAGAGTCTGCAAGCTTACAGTCGTCTTCGCTCACATGTACGCGCTGTGGTGGTCCTGGTATGGTCTCAAGAGCGGAGTCGAGACCGCGAGAGTGCAACCAGGAAACTTGCAAGAGTAGTCCTGTATTCCAGTACGACGAGAAAGGACACGTCCATCGGAGCAGGCTCCTCGCCAACTGGGTGTACTCCAGGAGCATCGTCCATCCGGCGTGCGTGCTTGGTAAAAGACTATTAACGTTGTAAGTGTTGAAGTGATTTGTGCGATGCACGCCGTACACCTACGAGCATTTCTCATTGGATATCTCGCTCACCATGGTCACTTGTTTGCTCGGTGTTCAGAGTCTGTCAAGTCAACAGTGACAAGTGGTTGGCGCTCCTTCCTCATCGGATAGAGTTCAGCATGGCTGCAGGGTTCGCGCCAACTTCATTGGAAGACTAAGACCTTTTTTCAACCTCACCCCGTCCTCTCTCCGTCAAATCGCTTACACATATTACTGATAAGCGCATTAACTGCCATCCATTCGTTTCGTCTTTCGAAATAGTTGCGACAAGCACGTCGGCAGCACGCTTTCTACTCTTGCGCTATGCATATCAGACATCTTCTTGCTGTGCTCATCGCACTTCCTTTTGCCGCCATCGGAGCAGCTATCGGTATGTGTCGCCATCGTATGAATATATGAGCAGTCCGAACTGACCACTCCTCATCTAGAATGCACGAGCTTGAATCAGAGATGTGCCACTAAGGCGAGTGGTTGCGATCAAGAAGTTGCATCGGCCTGCAGATACGACTCGGTTACAGAGACAACACCCACCGATCATCGGAAGCGAGACGCAATGAGCCCCACTGTCAGCGTACCTTCCAACGTGGCGGCCAACATCTTGACTATGCACGGCACGGTCGGATTCTGCGGTGTCCCAGGACAAGGCTGCCCGAAGGCCGAAGCTCGACGCACGCCATTGCCTATCCACGAAGACAAGGGTGATCATCGAACGACCTATGAGGGCCACGGGACTGTTGGCTTCTGTGGCGTACCGGGACAAGGCTGCGCGAAGGTAAAGATGGGGCAGGGATCTAGCACTGATGGTTCTCTGCTAGCCGTGATCACGGAAGGCCTCGACCCTTTGGACGATGGAGATGCTGCTGCACGCGCCACCACGTCCGTCCATGGAGCTGCAGAAAACTACAGACCACCGGCCATCATCAGCCCAGAACAGGCACCTACCGCTACCGTCACATCGATGCTCGCGATCCCATGGGCACCCTCAACACTCAGGACATTTGGCCAGCGTCTCAGCAGTGTCTGACCGCACCAACATCACTTACTGCAACTTCCTGACTTCCTCTGGCTTGACGACGTCGGATACTCGGATCGAATCTGTTGTCGGCAATCGCAAACCAGCACGATTGACAGAGCAACAACGTACGCTGGATGGTGGGCCAGGCGGAGTACATGCCACTACCCTTACTGTGCAGCTGTAATGCTATTGATGTGGCTGACCGGGTTGGATAAATAAGAGTTGCTGTTCAGGCTTTGCTAAGTTAGGGCAGATTGTCGAAAAGTTGATGTAAGGCACTTCATCGGTGTAGTCTGCAGACAATCACATGAAGATGAGCGAACCACATAGTTGTAAGGCATCTTCGTTGCGTGACCAGTGAGCCCTCGAGGTTCTCCTTGCCCTATGCAGATGCATGAACTTCATCCGCTGTCTTTGTTTCTCCAGAGTCTGACTTCCTTACCAGCGACCCAAAAAGCCCACCAAGGCAACCTCGCATTCGCCTTGATTACTGAATGCTGCCTCGGGACCGCACTGTAAGCGGCTCCACACCGAAGCCACACTGACCCCCAACCTCTCCGCCATCCCCGCATTATCCCCGTCGTGACTCCATCCCCCAGTTTATCCGACTCTTCTCATCCTATCATTCATACCAACCCGCCAGCCGTCATATACGCAAGCATGGCTCTCGCGTTCAAGCTCCCCCGGCGTGCTTGCAAATCGAACTGCCGGCACATCACTGACTTCACTATAAGATCAGCACTTGCTGTGAGACGAAATGTAAGCTTGTGCTGCCCGTTTCGCAGCTTCATCTCAGCCTCTCGTCATCTCCATACACAGCACTACCTCCACCATGGCGACCGAGAAAGATCAAGCCCACATCGAGCCTCTCAAAGACGACAATGCACGACTAGAGTACGGCCCGACCACAATCAGCCCGCTTAAGGACGAGTCCTCCGGAGAACTCATGACCGTTGAGAAGGGTTACACTAATGTCCTTGTTGACCTACCGCCTGCTGAAGGCCGACGCATCTTGAAGAAAGTCGACTACCATCTTGTTCCACTGCTCTCGTTACTCTACCTCGTTGCCTTTATTGACAGATCGAACATCGGCAATGCTAAGATCGCAGGTCTGGAGGCTGCGCTCAATCTGGAAGGATTGAGGTACAATACCGTGGTTACGGTGTTCTTCGTCCCGTATGCGCTCTTGGAGGTGCCGAGCAATATTGTGTTGAAGCTATGGCGGCCGAGTAGTGAGTCAATCTCCCTTCTCACCAAATGGCAGCCAGTCCGATCGCATAGACGTTGAGATTGGTCCATTGTTACTCTGAGGCTGACCTTCCGCTTTAGTCTGGATCGCAATCCTCATGTTCTCCTGGGGTCTGGTGATGACCCTCATGGGGATTGTCAGTTCATACGGAGGCCTGATCGCTGCGCGATTCTTCTTGGGTGTAGCAGAGGTATCGTCACACCTCACATGTAAGCCTGTGCGGTTGCTAACGCATCTATCCTAGTCTGGGTTCTTCCCAGCAGCTACCTTCCTACTCACGATATGGTATAAACGCTATGAGGTGCAGAAGCGTATGGCGGTGTTCTACACCGCTGCCTCCCTCTCTGGCGCCTTCTCGGGTCTTCTCGCCTACGCCATTGAGCAGATGGATGGGACAGCAGGGCTAGGTGGATGGCAGTGGATCGTAAGCCCATGTTCTTCCTTTAAAACTCATATCACAAAGCGCTGTTGGCTGACAAATCCGACTTTGTACTACAGTTCATCCTCGAAGGTCTCATACCAGTCCTTATGAGTTTCTTCGTCTGGAAACTACTCCCAGATAACCCAGAAACGGCGAACTTTCTTGAAAAACATGAGAAGGAATATATCATCAATCGGCTTGCCCTCGAGACCGGCTCTGGCAAGGGACGGGTTACGAACAACGATAAGATCCAGATGCACCACGTCATGGCCGCGCTGAAGGAGTATAAGATCTGGGGTACAAAAAGATCAGCAACACCCTAACTTGTCTAAGACATGCGCTGACCCTTCTGCTCTTCTGTCTGTAGGTGCATGGGTCATGTTTTGGGCCAATACGATCGGTGTCTATGGGTATGGCAACAGTAGTGGACCTGCTGAGCTCATTCTATGCTAACAATCGAGCAGCTTTACCGCGACCGCCCCCACGGTCATTGAAGGTCTTGGTTACACAAGCGCGACAGCGCAGCTTTTGACGATTCCCATATACGTCTTTGCAATGTCCATGGTCCTGGTCTTTGCCTTCTGGTCCGAGCACGTCCAGCAGCGCACGCCCTTCATCATGGGTGGTTATGCCATCGCGGCTCTTGGTTTCATCGCGCAGCTTTCCATTCCGCAAACCAGACTCCCCGGCCTGACCTACGGATTCTTGTTCCCAGTCGCCGCAGGATTGTACTGTCCGTTCATCCAGATCGTCACGCTCATCGCCAACAATCTCGCTCCATCTTCGAAGCGTGCCGTGGGTATGGCGCTTCTGATCTCCGTCGGTAACATGGGCGGGATTGCTGGGTCAAACATATATATCGCTTCCCAGGCACCAAAATATCCCACTGGCTTCGGCACAGGACTCGGGATGTCGATTGCGGCGATTGCGATGGCATTCTTTCTCCGCAAAGCTTTCCAGAGGGAGAACGAGAAGCGATTGCGTATGATCGAGACGGAAGGGGAGGACGCGATCAGGGCGAGGTATACTGATCAGGAATTGCTTGATATGGGTGACAAGAGTCCGTTCTTTATATATACTCTATAGCATACAGCGTCTATATATATAGTCTATATCATACACATTCGGAAGACGGTGTTCTCCGGTAGAGCTTCAAGGACGAAACCACTACCATGCATTGTTACCCGACTCCTATGTGTGCTTGACTCCATCGACGAAAGCGAAGTTCAGTGGCGGCCATATTCCTAGCTCGTTATTGGACCGGAAATATCACTGGCATGTAGTTGCTTCGTTCGATAACGACAGAAGCTTGCTTTTTCGGTCAATCACCGAAATCTGTGGTGGTGCGATGTTCGAGAACTTACTTTGATGGCAAGTGAAGCTCATCGGTATCAAATTGTCTATCTTATCTTACAAAGCCAGCTCTCTCGGGTCACCATTCTCAATCATCTGCGTATGCAGCTTCTCGATCTCCGGCACAATCCACGACTCAATCTCGACAGCCGGCTCTGAGTCTTTACCCGCATCCTCCGGCCGCGAACCCGACACACTCTTAGTACGTCGGTTCGCCGGAACACGCAGCCACTTCTCACCGCCGCCAGCCGAAACAAACAGCACCTCCCACTTCCGCGTATTAAGCAGGTTGCCAATGACGAGATGGTGGGAGTATTTCTTCAGCGCATAGCGTGACTTCTCCGCTAACATCGAAGGATCGGTCTCGAGCTTGAAGCTGATAATCATGCTGTGGGGAGCCCATTTGTCGACCAGGAGTTTCAGGAACTTCGGAACCGGATCGAGGTCGATGATGAGTCTCTTCCCTTCCATATGCGCCGCGGGTGGCTCGCCACTATTGCCGTTGGGTTGCTGAGAATGGAACTCTTCCGAAGACTGGATCTTATGCTCCACCATACGGTCTGCCGGCACGAAGAAGTCCGAAACAGCTGCTGCCAGGTAGAACAGACTGTTGGGTCCGAGTGGCTGCATCAGCATTGCGAGGTCTCGCAGATGCCAGAGATACTCATTGACGGTCGTGAACGGCAACAAGAGTAGCGTGTTGTCGTGCTTGGCTTTCTTATACTTGGCCAGAACGTCACCCATCTGATGCTGGTACTCGGTGTCGATGACAACGCCACCGGAGCTACTGAAAGCCATGTAGTCCAGGAAGCAGTTCGTGCTGTGGGAGTAGTGCCTTGCATATGGCAAGAGCGAGAATTGTCGGTGGAGGAAGATCACAGCATAGCCAGATTCGAGGAAGTACTCGGCACTGGTAGCACCGCGAGTACCCGCAGAGAAGTTGTCAATGAAGCGGACGGTCTGGTTTTCAAGCGGTACAGTCGTGCCTCCTGAAGTCACGAGGGCAACTCGGCGGTTCTGCTCGGCATGCTGGTCGATGAAGGCGCGTGCCAGTGCAATGTGGGAGTCTAAGCTGGCTGGCCGCGGGTTGTTCTCGAAGTACTCCATGGTGGCGTGGGCGGATATTAGACAGATGGCTTCGCCAGAAGACTGTTGCTCAGAAGGTGGAAGTCCGAGAAGATGCTGCTGCTACATCTGCCGCGATGCCTTGACGGTTGTTCTTGGGGGCACGAAGTGAATATGGTCTCTCAGCCGGGAGGTTGCTGATGTGGCTGATGATCGCGCCCAAGATGATCCAGTTGCACATTCTCCATTGCTCCGATGGCTTTTCGAAACCTGTAGTGGGAGTTTTTTCTTTGTGATAGTATGTTCAGTGAAGAAGAGATACTGATGAAGTGACGTCCGGTCCGGCTCTCGCGGTGGCGGGGCCTTGGCGGCAATGTCGGCACATTCGAGACATCCTCACCCTTTGATATCCTCGACAACCTACAAGAATCGCTATGTGTCCAAGACCGATGCTTTGCTTTGGAAAGCTGCCTGCTGAGAGTTCGACAGGTTTCACCTTGCTGTAACGTCCGCGAGGGCAGCTACATCTCCTCCCCCCCCTCTCCTCCCTTGACTCTCC
>JAABUW010003107.1_pt1 | contig 24093 bp, 23 predicted proteins | sample 5560081 | NCBI WGS metagenome assembly JAABUW01 (sample SAMN10711882, study PRJNA513363) | rock metagenome | isolation source: Antarctica rocks | place: Antarctica: Victoria Land, Knobhead sud | reverse complement strand
GGCGGCACCGTCGGCGACACTGGTCCAGTTCAGGGTGCCCTGCACGGTGAGCGTCGCGGCGCCGCCGAGGGTCGAGCCGACCACGGCCAGCGTGCTGCCGACGCGGGTCACCGACCCCGCGGTGCCGGACGGGCCGCCGTCCAACAGGAGGAACCCGCCGCGCCCGACCGTGAGCACGGCGTTGGCGCCGAGATCGAGGGCGGCGAGGTCGGCGGAGATGCCTTGCCCGCCGGTATCGAGCTGCACGATGTCGCCGGCCGGGATGCACGCGTAGTCGTCGTACGGCGTGTCACCCAGGGTTCCGGGCGCGATGTCGTTGGCGTTGCCGTTGTGGTTCCAGTTGACCGGGTCCTGCCACAGGCCGTTGTGTGCCTCGTTGTCCCAATAGAAGTTGTCCAGGCCGGTCAGGGAGCAGAAGGCGGTGGTGGCGCTCGCCTGCGGCGCCGCACTCAGCAGGGCCGCGACGAGCGACAGTGCGGCGGCGGCCGCCCCGGCCCAGCGTCGCGCAATGATCGGCTGCATGGCTGACTCCTCGTGTCTGGATCGTCGTGTCTGGATCGTCGTGTCTGGATCGTCGCCGGCCGGGTGGGTGGTCGGCCCGGGCGAAGCCCGATTGTGCCGGGCCGGGGACGGTTGCGGGGGCTGATTGCCCAAGTCGCCGGTCAGCCGTGGCGGGTCGGGTCGCACGGGTCGTACTTTGCGTAGGAGCCAACGGCCTTTCCGTAGTCCCAGTTGGTCTGGTAGCCGTCGACGTTCACGGTGGCCGTCTCGTCCCACCAGGTGTATCCGCAGTACGGATAGCGCGGCGTCTGGGTGCCGACCAGGCTGCGCTGGCTGTAGTCGGTCTTCCAGGCGCTGGTGGCGACGTTGCTCCAGCTGGAGCCGTTCCAGCGCCACAGAAAGACGCGGGCGGTGATCGAGGTACGCACGGAATTGCAGTAGACGTCGACGCCGCCGACGGCCGCGTAGTCCGACTGCGCGACGCTGCCGAGGTATCCGGTGCAGTCGCCCCAGGGAATGCGGGCGTACGGGGCGGTTGAGGTGTTGACGTAGGCGTCGGCCGACGCTAGCGGGAGGCCGACGACGGCGGCGCCGGACAGGGCGAGGCCGGCGGTGATCCGGCGGGTCAGGCGGCTGAATCGGGTGAGTGACATGACGCTCCTTCGGTGGGCCCTTGCCGGTTTGGCCGGGCGGCGGCTGGACACTGCGGAGCGTGCAGGGGGCCGCTTAAAGACCGCTGAAATGGCTGGCGGCCCCGGCAGTTGAGCCGGCTCAGCCGAGCTCAGCGGGGCCGAGCCGGGCTCAGCCGGGCTCAGCCGGGCTCGTCGGCCAGGGCGCCGACGTGCCGGCTCCCGCCGCCTTCGGTCCAGGTCAGCTCCCCGGTGCCGGCGGCGAAGTCGGCCGCCAGCTCGGCCCGCTCGTCGCCGCTCACCCAGGTCATCACCAACCGCGAGCCGCCGCCCCCGCAGGTGAATTCACCGCCAAAGGCGGGGTGGGAGTTGCGGAAGCGGATCAGCCGGCCCAGCGCGGCCACCACCGGACGGGCCAGATCGGCGTCGACCTCCGCGCGCGTGTAGTAGTGGCGGTTGACGTCCCGGCCGACATGGGTGTGGCCCAGCAGCTCCATGTCGTTGGAGCCGGCGAGCAACCCGACGTAATAGACCTGCGGGATGCCGGGGGCGAAGAACTGCACCGCGCGGGCGAGCAGATAGCGGGCGTCGTCACCGCCGAGCGCGTCATAGAAGGTGCAGTTCACCTGATAGAGATCGACGTTGGAGGCCGCGGCGCCGGTCGCCTGCCGCGACGTGTCGCCGGAATTGCGGTGCATCGTCTCGACCAACGCGTCAATTTGCTCGGGCGTCAACAGGCCCGGCTGGGTTCGGTCCAGCGCGTCGGCCCCCACGTCGATGACCCCGATGCCGTCGTGGGTGTCCAGCACGGTGACGGCATTGGTGGGCCGGATCCGCAGCCAGGACAGCAGCGGGTCGGCGTCGCCGGTGCTGAGGCTGTAGAGGAGCAGCGGCGGAATGGCGAAGTCGTACACCCGGTCGACCTTCTTGGCGATCTCGACCTGGCGGCGATAGTAGGAATGCACCTCGACCAGGACTTCCAGGCCGCGCTCGCGGCACCACGCGGTGATCTCGTCGATGAAGGCAAAGGTCTCCGGCGTCATGAATGACGTGTTGCCGGGCGTCTTGACCGCGTATCCGACCGCATCCAGGCGCACGCTGGTGACTTGCGCTTCGGCGAGCCGGTCGAGCACCCGGTGCAGGTAGGCCAGAGTCGTCGGGTGCTTGATGTCGAGGTCGACCTGCTGGGCGGTGAAGGTCGTCCAGACGAGCCGCCGGCTGCCGTCGGCGAAGGTGTACGGGGTGAACGGCACCCCCGGCCGCGGCCGGTAGAGCCGCAGGAAATCCTCCTCGCGCGCGCCGTTCGGAAACGCCCCGCCCATCGTGAGGAACATGCCGGCGAATTCCGACTCCGTGCCCTTCTCCAGCCAGTCCACGAATTGCGGACTGCTCGACGAGACGTGGTTGACAATGACGTCGACCATGACGTCGAAGTCGCGCCCGAGCGCGCGTACGTCGTCCCAGGAGCCGAGGCGGCTGTCGACCTCCGTGTGATCCTCAGGGTCGAAGCCGGCGTCGGCGCCGTCGAACGGCCGGAAGAAAGGCAGGATGTGCACTCCGCCGAACCACCCGGCCAGCGGACCGGACAGCAGATCACGCAGGCCCGGGAGGTCGCCACCCAACCGGTCGGCGTAGGCGATCAGCTCGACCTGGTTGCGCATCCGCATCCTCCTGTAATCGAGTTGGCACATCCTGGCAGCCGCGTCCTGCCCGGTCTAGCCAGCGAACAGGAGCTTCAAAGGATTGGCGGCCGGGGGACCGATTCCCGTTGTCGCAGCGGCGCTGGTCAGCGCTTCCGGCCGGCTCGGCTCGGTGGCCTCGCTGGTGACACAGCGCGCGACCCGCGACGTGCTGATCGTGCACACTACTTCCGGGCCACCGGAGTTCGGCTGACCACTAGCGGTGGCTTCCGATCCGTCCGACTTGGCCGTCGCTCACCCTGAGGAGAAGCCGATGTCGATCGTCCGCCGCCTGGCTCGCCCGATGATGGCTACCATGTTCGTGGTCGGAGGCGCCGACGCCTTCCGGCATCCCGACGGGCGCGCGGTGCTCGCGGCGCCGGTGGCGACCAGGATCGCTCGAGCGGTTCCGTTCCCGCTGCCGACGGACCCAGTGCAGCTGGTCCGCCTGGACGCGGCCACCAAGGTGGCGAGCGGGCTATTGTTCGCCACCGGCCGGGTGCCGCGGCTGTCGGCGCTGGTCATGGCCGGCAGTCTGGTGCCGACCACGCTGGCCGGTCACCCCTACTGGACCTTCGACGATGCCGCACAGCGGGCGACCCAGCGGATCCACTTCCTCAAGAACCTCGGCCTGCTCGGGGGTCTGTTGCTGGCTGCAGTGGACACCGAGGGCAAGCCGTCGCTGGGCTACCGGGCGCGCAAGGTGGCGCAGCTCAGTGCCCGCCGGCGCGGGCCGGGGGCGGCGATGAGTGCTCTTGTACCCTGATCGACGGCGGCCCCTCGGGGCCTCAGGAGGCTTCGCCTAGTCCGGTCTATGGCGCCGCACTGCTAATGCGGTTTGGGCCACAAAGCCCATCCGGGGTTCAAATCCCCGAGCCTCCGCGGTGAGCCGGTGTCGTGAGACACTGGCCGCGCGCGCTCGTAGCTCAACGGATAGAGCACTTGACTACGGATCAAGAGGTTGGGGGTTCGAGTCCCTCCGAGCGCACTTGCAGTTTCGCAATAGAAATAGCCTCTGACCTGCGGGAATACCGCCGGTGCGGCAAGATCTGGTGCGCCCCGCGCCCTCCTCTAGATGCTTCATGGCATCACTCATGGTGCGAATCTGCGCTAGGGTGCCCCCATGGCGCCTCCGGCGAGAGCACCAGAGCGGCAGCGGGGCAGTGTCGAACGCCTACCGAGCGGGTCGTTGCGGGTGCGGGTCTACGCCGGAGTCGACCCCTTGTCCGGCAAGCGCCACTACCTGACCGAGGTCGTCCCGCTCGACGCCGACGCTTCCCGTGAATCTGCAAAATTGGCGCGTGATCAGGCGAAGAAAGCCCTGACCCGACTCCTCAACCAGGTCGATGAGCGGCGCAACCCACGCACCCGAGCCACGGTTGGCCAGCTGCTCGACCGCTACCTCGAGCTGCTCGACGTCGAGCCCACGACGCTGCGCACGTATCAGTGGCTGATCGACAAGCACATACGGCCGGTCATCGGAGGCCTTATGGTGTCGCGGCTGGACGGGGAGGTCATCGACTCCTTCTACACCAGACTCCGGACCTGCCGTGATCACTGCAAGGGGCGCAAATACGTAGAGCACCGCACTGCCGGTGAGCATGACTGCGACGACAGATGCGGGCCTCACCAATGCAGGCCGCTTGCGGCGTCATCGATCCGCCAGGTGCATTGGATTCTCTCCGGTGCGCTGAAGCGTGCGGTCCGTTGGCGATGGATCGCACACAACCCGGTCAGCGAAGCACAGCCGCCGTCACCACCGCGGCCGGACCCCCACCCGCCGAGCGAGGCGGAGGCCGCCCGAATTCTTGCCGAGGCCAGCGCGGACCCGTACTGGGCAACGTTCATCTGGCTCGCGATGACCACCGGCGCACGCCGCGGGGAACTATGTGGGTTGCGCTGGAGCAACATCAACCTTGACACCGGCACGGTCACGTTGCGAACCAGCATCGCTCAAGACGGCAGCCGGCGATGGGAAAAAGACACGAAGACTCATCAGCAACGCCGCATTGCCGTGGACGCCGACACGGTTGAAGTGCTTGCCGCCCACCGTGCGAGGTGCGGGGTGGGCGCGGAAGCTCTCGGCTTGGCGTTGGACGCGGAGGCCTTCGTCTTCTCATTGTCGCCCGACGGCAGCACTCACCTCGTCCCGTCATCGGTCAGCCAGCGCTTCCGCAAGCTCACTGCGCGGCTCGGCCTCGATACGCACCTCCATCAGCTGCGCCACTACAGCGCCACGGAGCTCATCGCCGCCGGCGTAGATGTCCGGACTGTCGCCGGCCGACTCGGCCACTCGGGCGGCGGAACAACGACACTGCGCGTGTACGCCGCCTGGAAGGCCGAAGCCGACCAGCGGGCCGCAGATTCACTCGGCGTGCGACTCCCCAACGAATCCCGCCCCGGAGCGGTTGCACCTCAACCGCGCGCCCCGAGCCCGTACGAGCTGATCGCCGGCGAGCTGCGACGAGCCATCGAAGCCGGCGAGCTGCGTCCCGGCGACCCTTTTCCCTCCCTTACTGAGCTCGCCGCCGGCCATCAAGTCTCAGCGGGCACCGCCCACCGCGCGATGGCAGTTCTCCAAGAGGAAGGGCTTGTCTGCGCACAGCCCGGACGTCGCACCCTCGTTGCGAGCCCTAGGAATTGATTCGGGTGAGGGCCGCAAGCGGCTGACCCGACCCGACCCGACCCGGTCTCGTCCTTGCCTAGGTCCTTATCGGATTCGGACGGGCGCTGCCGAACGACGAGGGGAAAGATGAATGCCCCGCCCCGCAAGGCCAACGAAGGGAGGAGCAGGTGCTAGACACATTGATTTGCCGCCCAATGGCCAACTGCTTCCGAAGAATAGGAGTCACCGGACGGCTGGATTCTGCCGACCGATTGGGAGCGGGCGCCCGCGGGCTGGGAGTGTTAGGGCTCGGACGAACAGTCGCCGTCGCCAATGGCCGCTCCGCCTTCCCCTGGGCATCGAACACTGCCTTCACGTCGTCGTCTGTAGGTAGCCATGCTCAAGGTAGACAGTCTGCCCGTTTGAGCGGGCTCCGGCGGCGACAGTGAGACGACGCACCAAGCGCGGCACAAGGAACTCGTCGAGGGCGCGAACGTCGCGGAAGGCGTACTCGGCGATCTCGCCATCTTGCAGACGAATGGCTGTTAACTGCCGAGCCGTGAGTGAGCCGCCGTCGAACACAAAGAGAATCTTGTCGCCTTCTCCATCGCTCGGCGCCCAGTCGGCCACCAGGAGCTGACCGAGCTGAACATCCAGGTCCAGCTCTTCCCTGATCTCCCGCATGCACGTCTCGCGCGGTAGCTCGTTCGCCTCGACGTAGCCGCCGGGAATGTCCCACCCGTCCTTGTAGGTCGGGCGGACAAGCATCACGCGGTCGGCCCCGTCCGAGAAGAAAGCACCGGCCGCGACGAAGGGCCGGCTTCGCGTGCTGGGGTCGTCGACCACGAAGCAACTCTATGCGTCAGGCCACGCGCAGACGCTGGGCGAGACCGGTGAGCCGTGGTGACGGCTTGCCCCGCTGCTGACGCACCCATCCGAGCACGAGCTGCCGGCTCAGGTAGTGGTGCCGCACCTGTTCGGGGGCCTGCTGCTCAGCGTCCAGCAACACGGTCAGGGCATCCTCGGTCCTGTTCCATGTGCTGTAGGCGCGGGACAGCTCGATTGCGTGGCGTACCCGCCTCTCCATCGGCAACGGCGAAGCGTCCACCCGCGATCCCAGATCGATTGCGACCTGGACGTCGCCGAGCTCCATCGCGGTCGAGACCCGGTGGATCGCCACGTTCGTCGGCCCGAAGGCCGTCCAGAAGTAATTCCCGTCCTGCCCGAGGCGCAGGGCGACCCGGTCTGCCCCGGCCAAAAACGTACGTGTCGTGCCGCGGTCCTCGTTCCGAGCCGCAGCCATCGCCCCGGCCAGGAATAGCGTGCCGAAGATCGACAGGTATTCCGGGGAAGGTCGCGCGAGCCCGGGGCGGAGATAGTCGGCGGCATCGTGGGTCAGCCGGACGGCCTCTGTGTACCTGCCGTTGGACAGCAGCGAGTGGGCGACCGATCGGAAGAGCGACCCGACGATGACGGCACTCTCCGACCCCTGAGCTGCGGTCAGTCCACGGTCAGCGGCCATCCAGGACAGGTCCGTCTCCCCCAGCTTGCCCAGGATCATTGCCGCGGCTTGGTAGGTCATTGCGAGCAGGCCCCTGGCCCGCCGGCTGTGCACGCCTTCCTGCGCCCGGTTCGCCTCACGCGCGGCGGTGAGGATCGACGGAAGGCGACTGGTGACGTACCCGTACCGGGATTGCTGGTAGGCGTCCCACACGGCCGTGACCTGGTCCTGCAGCTGGTCGAGCTCCGGTCTGTCCGCCGCGGGCACTCGGTCGACGAGCTGAATCACCTGCCGGTAGTCCATCAGCGCTGCACGCAACGCCGGCACGGTCATTCGTCCACTGTCGGCGGTCCATTCCAGCAGTGAAGGCTCGGCGATGAGGTCGCCCACCGTCACGTCGAGGGCCTCGGCGAGGGCGGCAAGGACCGACAGCCGGTCGACCGGAATGCGGTTGTGTTCGACTTTGCCAAGCCAGTCGGCCGTCCTCCCCACCAGACCGGCCAGGACCTCCTGCGTCATCCCACGCCGGCGGCGGTACCAGGCAACCCGCTCGCCGATCGTCAGCGTGTCGGTCATTCCGCGCATGCCTCGCACTCTCGCAGGCACGGCTGACATTGACATCAAGCACCCCGGAAATTTCTTCCGGCCTCATCGAGCCACCCTCTGGTCCCCTGACCTCTATGAGAAACCACCGCTCCCCGGAGGCCCCCATGTTTCAACCCTCGGCACCCAACCCACAGGCCGCGATTGGTGCGCAGATGGGCCGGAGCCCAGTCCTGCCGCCCCAGCCGGGGCCGTTCTACAGCGTCGCCGAGACGGCGCGAATGCTTGGTACGTCGGAGATGACGCTTTACCGCGCCATCGCTGCCGGGCAGTTCCCGGCGGTACGGATCCGTGGGCGGCTCATCGTCCCGGCCCGCGCTATCCAGGCGATGATCGACGCTGCCGTTGAGACCGGCGGAGTGGTCGACGCAGGCAGGCCATGAGTGGCACCGGGCGGCGTCGCTGCCCGCGTAGGCCCGTGAGCTGGGTGTCCTCGTGGCGCTTGATCTCCTGGCGGCCTCGGCCGACGTGGCCTTGATCTAACCCCGCCTCACTCCATGAAGGGCAGGACTTTCGATGAGCTTCTCGCTCACCTCGCCGACCGACACCCGACCGGTAAGCCCGGCGCTACGCGACGTGCTCGTGTGGGCCGCCGGCGACCGCCTCGATGTTGACGAGGGCGCCGATGTCGAGCTGGCTGTCCGGGTGGCTCGTGGTCTGCTGCCGCTGGTGCGCGATTGCGATCGTGAGGCGTGCGTGGCCGCGTTGGACGGCCACCAGGATCTGCCGGTCGATTGCGACCTGGTGTTCGACCGGGCGGTGGCCGCCGGTCCGGCGGGGCCGTGCGCGGCGGCTGCCTGTCTGACGGCCTACCGCGACCCGGGCGTATCGCTGTGCTGGTCGCATGACGCCTACGTCGCGGCGCACTTCGACGCTGACCCGAGGGCGTCGCTGACGTTTGTGGCGGCCCTGCTCGCATAGTCCGACGGGCTCATGTCTCCGACGCGAGCGGGACCGGGGGCTGCAGCCACATCGGCCGCCCCCTGGCAGGCCGCTCTCCACGTCGATGGGACGGCAGTTGACGCCGACCGAGCAAGCCCGCGCCCGACGAAAGGCCAGACCATGACCCAACGGTGCCAGCGATGCCGGCCGGGCTGCGGCTGTGCGTCAGCCCGCCTAGGTCCGACCCGTGCCGCCCGGCCGTGGTCGGTGGGACGCCGAGCATGACCTGCGACCTGCCCGCCGCGGCTCTGGCTCTGGCCGGTGCCGGCTGCCATGTGTTCCCGGTCCGGCCCGGTGGGAAGGCGCCGGCGACAGCGCATGGCGTCCTAGATGCCACCCGCGATCGGGGGCGGATCGCCGGCTGGTGGCGCCGCTGGCCGGCCGCGAACGTCGGGGTCGCGTGCGGTCCGTCCGGGCTGGCGGTGGTCGACCTGGACGGCCCGGAGGCGGTGGCCGGGTGGATGGCGCTGCTTGGCCGGCACCCGGGCACGCGGCGGGCGGTGAAGGTCCGCACCCCGCGGGAGGGCGGCTGGCATCTGTGGTACGCCGCCCGACCCGACCGGCAGCTGCGGAACTCGGCGAGCCGGCTCGCGGTGAAGGTCGACACCCGCGGGGCCGGCGGATACGTGATCGCCCCGCCGTCGATGCGCCCGGACGGCGCCTACCGGTGGGCGGCCGGCCTCGCTCCGGACCTGGACCGGCTGCCTCTGCTCCCCGGCTGGGTCCTCGACTTCCTTGAACCACCGCGTGCCGAGCCGGCGAGGGCCGCCAGACCTTCGCACTTCCCGGCTGGTGCTAGCGGCAGCCGGTATGCGGTGCGGGCTGTGGAGCGGGAGGTTCAGGCTGTTCTCGACGCGCCGGCCGGCACCCGTAACTGGCAGCTGAACCGGTCGGCGTTCAACTTGGGCACCCTGGTCGGCGCGGGCTTGCTCGACCGGGCCGAGGCGACCCGGGTGCTGAGCCTGGCCGGGCAGGCCGCCGGCTTGCACGCCCGGGAGGTGTCGGGCTCCGACGGTCGTAGTGGCACGGTGGGCTCCGGCCTGGTCGCGGGGATCGCCCGGCCGCGGCGGGCAAGTCGATGACGGGGAACTTGAACGGCAGCCTGCGCGAGCATGAGCGTCAGGCCGCCGCCTACGCCGGCCTGGTCGACCAGGCGGCCCGCACGGGGCGCACGCCGCCGTCACCGCCGGCCTCCCTGATGGCCTGGCTGCGGTCGAACGGGTCCGCATCCGCTGCGCCGGCGGGAACCGGGCCGGCCTGGCCGCGGCTGCACCCGGCCGCCCTGCATGGCACGTTAGGCCGGTTCGTCCGCGCCGCCGCCCCCCACACCGAGGCTGATCAGGCGGGCATCCTCGTCGCCTGCCTGGTGCTGCTGGGTGGGCTGGTCGGCAGCCGCCCGCACGTGGTCGCCGGGAATGAACGGCACGGGACCGCCCTGTTCGCGGTCCTCGTCGGCGGCACCAGTAAGGGCCGGAAAGGCTCGGCGATGGCGGTCGCTCGGGCGCTGGCCGACACCATCGACCCGGCGTTCATCCGGACCCGCCTCCTCGGCGGGTTCGGTTCCGGTGAGGCCCTGGTCGACGAGGTGCGCGACCCCGCCGATGATGGGAAGGACACCGCTGCGGCGGACAAGCGGCTGTGTGTCGACGAGCCTGAGTTCGCCCGGCTGCTCAAGGTCGTCGGCCGGGACGGGTCGATCTTGGGCCAGATCGTCCGCCACGCCTGGGATGGCCGCCGCTTGGAGGCCCGCTCCCGGGCCCGGACCGTCGTCGCATCGGACTTCCACGTGTCGGCCCTGTGTCAGGTCACCGCCGAGGAGCTACGCGCCCGGCTCACCGACACCGAGACCTACGGCGGAACCGCCAACCGGTTCCTGTTCGCCGCGGTCCACCGCGGGGAGTTGCACCCGGCCGGCGGCAACGTCCCCCTGCAGCTCCTGGACGACTACGGCTGCCTGCTCCGAGAACACATCGACACCTCCAACAGCCTGCGGGAGGCCCGGGGGGATGCCCACCGGCCGTTCACCCGCACTTCGGCCGCCGAGACCGTGTGGGCACGGCTGTACGGGCGGCTCGCCGACGACGAACCCGACGGCCTGCTCGGGTCGATCATCGCCCGAGACGCCGCCCAATGCCTGCGCCTGTCGCTGCTGTACGCGGTCCTCGACGGCGCCGCCGACATTGACGTGCAGCATGTCCGGGCCGCTGAGGCCCTGTGGGACTACTCACGCGCATCGGCCGCTTACGTGTTCGGCGACAGCCTCGGCGACCAGGTCGCCGACCGCCTGCTCGCCGCCCTCCGTGCCGCGGGAGAGTCCGGCCTGGACCGGACGGCTCAGTCCGCGGCCTTGGGGCGGCATGTTCCCGCTGCCCGTCTCGACGTGGCCGGCGAGCGGCTCGTGGCGCTCGGCCTCGCCGTCCGTCGTACCGAGGACACGGCGGGCCGCCGACGGCTCCTGCTGTGCGCGTGCGAAGAAAGCGCATCAAGCGAAGAAAGGGGGGTCGGCGGGTGACTTCTTTCGCTTCCTACGCTTCTTTCGCCGTCACAGCGGGAGGGCGACGGCCCTGCTTTCGCTTACTGCGCACACTTCGCGGGACGCGAGCAGACGGCACCCGCGGGAGCCGGCGGCGGTGCTCACGCCGCCGCCGCGCAGTCCCCGCACACAGGGACGCCATAGCGGCGGCAGGGGCTCATGACAGCGGGCACAGAGCCTGATCTCCAGGTAGGGCGCAGCGGTGTGGCCTTGACGTGAGGCGCGACCTGGCTAGGGGCGACCTCGCTGGCGCTTGCCGCCCGGCGGGGCCGGTCCCGCTCGAGTCCGCTATGGCCGGTCGGGGCCGGGTCCGGGGTCCTGTGCGGTGGTTCGGCCTAGCTCGTTGAGGAAGCGGGCGAAGGCGAGCCCGCCGGCGGTGGGGGTGCCGTCGGGGAGCCCGTTGTACGGGACTGCGGGGCTGTCTCCTTGTGGGGCGGCCCAGCCGGTTTCGATCCAGGGGTAGCCGGGCCAGCCGAATGCGACCGGGTCGCCGGCGTGTAGGACTGTGCCGACCGGCGGCAGGTCCGTCAGATGTTCGGCGACGAACACGTCCAGCCCGGCGTGCGACCCGGTGGTGAGCTGGTAGGCGATGAACGCCCCGCCTGGCCAGCCGCACGACGTTGACGAGTAGGTGACGATCCCGTCGCCGATCGCCAGCACTGGCAGCGGGACGGTGGGGATGAAGTCGACGCCTTGGTCGGTCCGTGCGGTCCCCCATCGCGGGTCAGGCAGGGGATTCACGTAGCCGGCGATCCCCGCGCAGGGGTCGGGGCTGGGGCTGACGCCTGGGCCGGGCGGACTGCTCGGGGTGGCGCTGGGCGAGGCGCTGGGGCAGACGGCCGGGGCGGTGCTGCCGCTGGCGGAGAGCATCGCGCCGAGGCCCATCAAGGCCACGGCGGGCAGCACCGCGATGCTTGCGACCGCCGCGATGATGGCCTTCACGGCCGGCGGCTATGAGTCGGGTAGCTGGTCCAGGTTCTCGATGGTCGAGCGCTTGAAGCGCAGTGACCCGCCGAGCTTGATGTGGGGGAGCTGGCCCTCTCGGGCGAGCCGGCGGACCGTCTCGACGCTGATGTGCAGAATCGCGGCCACTTGGGGTGGCGTGAGCCACAACCCGTCTGTGTCGTCGCCTCCGGCCATGTCTTGAGCCAGATTAGCCGTTGCGACCGCATCTTGGGGCACACGGGCCCTCCTGTCAGCGAATCATTGCGAATCTCACACTCGTACGCCTTAGTCATGTGTATCACAGTAAATCGTTGCTAATACGTGTGTATACGTCTAGCCTTCCTCGAAGAGTGGTCGGGCCGTCATGCGGGTCCCCGGAGCCCCCGGCCCGGCCGCTCGGAAGGGAAAACCCGTGATCTTCATCGGCGCTCGCACCCTGGCGGCCTGCCAGATCAAGTCGACCCCGAACGCGGCCGGTGCCCCTGGCGCGGCGCAGCTGCAGCAGCTCGTCGGCTACGTCGCCTTCTACGGGATCGCCGCCTGCCTGCTGGGCCTTCTGGTCGCCTCGGGCACCCTGGCATTCGCGCACCGCACCGGCCGGTCAGGGATGGAGGCCGGCGCCAAGCAGGCCGTCATCTGGGCTTTGGGCGGGGCGGCGCTGATCGCCGCCGGCGGTGGCCTGATCGCCTTCGCAATGACCCTGGGCGGTGGCGTCAAGTGCTGACCGCCGCCCCGCCGCAAACATTCGAGCAGGTCGGGCTCCGCCTGCTCGCCGCCCTGTTCACCCTCCTGCTGTTCGCCGTCTACTGGTCGCCGACCCTGGTGGCGCTGGTCCGCCGGCACCCCCGCCTCGGCCTGGTGATCTTCTACAACTTCGCCGCGGTGCTGGCCTTCCCGTGGTTCGTGGCCTGGGCGCAGGTCCTCGCGGAGCCGTCGAGGCGTCCCCGCAAGGTGGCGGCGCCAGCGGCGGCTGATCCTCGGGTGGTCCCGTTTCAGCGTGGCGGCGCGGCGTGAGCGGGGAGGAGCGGGACGCCCTGCTCGCCTACTACCGCAAGTCCGTCGCGGAGGCGAAGGCCGCCGGCGAGGAGATCGCGGCGCTCGCCTCCGGACGGCCCGCCCGGCCCGAAAGTCCCCGGCTGGTCAGCGCCGGACTGCAGGCGCTGATGAGCCGGCTGGTCGACTTCGAGATGTTCCTCCGCTCGTTGGAGGACCTGTGATCCCGCACTTCCTGTTCGGCCCATTCGTGGCACTGTTCACCGACGCGGCGGGCTGGCTGATCGGCCAGCTCCTCCCGCTGATCGCCGCGACGACCACGCCGCGCCTCGACGGGGCATGGTTCGCCGGCATCTACGGTCAGATCACCCTCGTTTCGTCCGGGGTCGCGCTGCTGTTCCTCGTGGTCGCCGCCGCGGTGGGCGGGCTGCGCGGGGACGGCCGGTCACTGTCCCGGGCCCTCGGGTTTGCCGCTGTGTGGGGGATCGTCTCCGCGGCTGCGCCGGCTCTGGTCGGGTTCGCCGCTGCCGCGGTTGACGTGGCCTGCGCGGGGATTGGGGCCACGGCAGGTAAGGACGCCGGCAAGGTCCTCGGGGTGGCGACCGCCACGTCGGGTAATCCGCTCGGCATCGTCCTGCTCGGGGCGATGGCACTCATCGTCGGCGGGCTGCTGTTCTTCGCCGACATGGTCGCCCGGGACGCCGCCATCGTCCTGGTAACAGCTTTCATCCCCCTGGGCATGGCCGGGATGATCTGGTCCGGCGCGGCCGGCTGGGGCCGCACGGTCGGCAAGCTCCTCGCCGTCGCCCTGCTGTCCAAGCTGGTCCTTGTCACCGGCGCCGCCGTAGGGCTGGCCGTGCTGGCGCACGCGCACCTGGCCGGCGGTGGGTTCGGCGTCACGTTGGCCGCTGCGATGGTCCTGCTGCTGGTGGGGCTGGCGCCGATGGCGCTGCTGCGGCACGCACCTGGTGGGGCGCCGGCGATGGGCCGGTCGGAGATCGCCCACGCCTCGGGGGCTCCGCAGGCTGTCCGCGCCGCCTCGACGGCCAGCACGATCGCGGCGGTGCTGTGATGACCACCGCCGAGACACGCTACGAATACGGCCCGCGGGCCCGCCGCGGGTATGCGGGTATGTCCCCGCCGCAGATCGCGGTGCTGCTGGCCGCCGCGTTCGTCGCCGTCGCCGTCCTCAACATGGTGGGCGGGATCGTTGGCCTGCCGCTGGCGGTGGGCGTGGCGGCGCTGGGCGGGCTGCTGACCTTCACGAGGCACGCCGGCCTGGCTCTCCCGGAATGGGTCCCGGTCGTGTACCAGCGGGCGAGGGGACAGCGCCGCTGGACGCACGACATGTCAGCTGAGACGCCGGCCGTGACGTGGCCGAAGGCCCTGGGCAACGTTGCGTCTCGCGGTGGGGACCTGACCTCGTACCTATGGGATGGGGCGCCGGTCGGTCTGCTGGACGTGACAGCGCCGGCCGCGTTCACCCTCGCCAGCTCCCACACCCGGACGGCGGCAACGTCAGGTTTCGCCGCCACCCTGGCCGGGCTGGCCGAGCCGGGCGGCCTGGTCGAGGCCGTGTCCTGGTCGGTGCGGGTCAGCCCGGCAGACGCAGGCGCCCTGGACTCGTGGGCGGCGCACAACACCGACACCACGGCTCACCAGGAGCTGGCCGCCTCATATGCGGCCCTGCTCGCCGAGGCCGGCCCGGTCGGGCAGCAGCACACGCACACGTTGGCCGTTCGGCTCCGCAACGGCCGGGAAGCCACCTACGCCAAACGGTTGGCCGGTGGGCTGGCGCCGCTGGTCGCCCGGGAGGTTGAGCGCCTCGCCGTCCAGCTCGGCGACGCCGGGGTGAAAGCCGTACCGATCACCGGCGCGGCCCGCGACCGGGTCGTCAGTCACCTGGACCTGCACGGCACACCGTCGCCTGACCTGCCCGTCGTCGGATTCGCCGACGAGTGGGATTGCGTCCGGGTCGACGGCAACTTGTTCCGCCTGCTCTGGGTCGAGGACATGCCGCGGGTCCCGGTCGCCGCTGACTTCCTCGCGCCGCTGCTGCTGGGTTGCCGGGCCCCGCGGATCGTCACCCTGATCGCCCGGCCCGTCCCGGCCGACGCTGCGGTGTCGACGGCGGAGCGGCAGGCCGGCGGCGCCGAGGCCGACGCTGAGCTCCTCGCCCGGCACGGTGTACGGCTGTCCGCGGCCCGGCGTCGGGCCCTAGGCGCCTCTCAGGCCCGGGAGGCGGAGCTGACCGGCGGGCACGCCCTGATCCGCTATGTCGCCCTGGTCGCAGTGTCCGCGCCGGACAAGGCAAGCCTGGCCGACGCGACCGCCGAAGTGATCGCCGCCGGGGCGAAGGCCCGGTTACGCCTCCGCGTCCTGTACGGCCGGCAGGGGCCGGCGCTGGCCGCTGTCCTCCCGCTGGCCCGGAAGGTGTCGAAGTGACCCTCACCCTGCCCCCGCACGAGACCACCAGCGCGCAGCTCGCCGGCGTGTGGCCGTGGCTGTCCGCCGGCGGGAACGCCACCGGCCCCTACCTGGGCGACTCAATGGCAGACGGCTCCGCCTGGTGCTACTCCCCACAATCCGCCTACGCCGCCGGGGACGTGACCGGGCCGAACCTGCTGCTAGCCGGCATGGTCGGCCGGGCCAAGTCCTCGCTAATCAAGGTGCTGGTGGCCTACGTGGTGGGCTTGCACGGCGGTTCGGCGACCGTCCTGGACGTAAAGAACGAGTACGGGCCGCTGGCGGACTTCCTCGGCTATCCGACGATCCGCCTGCGCCCCGGTGGCGGGGTCCGGCTTAACCTTCTCGACGTCGCCGAGGCCGACCGCCCGCAGGTCCTGGCCGGGGTTGCCCTGTCCGCGCTGGGCCGGCCGCTGCTGCCGGTGGAGGAGGCCGGCTGCACCGCCGCGCTGGCCGTTGCCGAAGGGCTGGCCGGCCCGGTCCACCTGGGGACGGTCGCCGACGCGCTGCTGTTCCCCGACACCGACCAGGCCGCCGCCCTGGGGTTTCAAGGCGGGACCGCACTGGCCGAACTCCGGGAGGCTACCCGCCCGGTCGCCCTCGCAGTCCGCCACCTGGTCACCACCGCCCTGCCCGGCGTCATCGACGGGCCGACATCCCCGGAGCTGCTGGCCGGCCGGCTCCTCGTCCTCGACCTGTCCGAGGTCGGCGACGACCGGGCGGTGCGGGTCATGCTCGCCGCGGCGATGCGCTGGGCCGCGGAACGTCCGACCGGCGGTAACGGGCTGCTGGTCGCCGACGAGGCGTGGCGGGTCCTCGCCGACCCGGGGACCGCCACCGCAGCTCAGGCCGCGTTCAAGCTGGCAAGGGCCCGCGGGGTCGCCGGCGTCCTCGTCCTCCACCGGCTCTCAGACCTTGACGCGGTCGGCCCGGCCGGCTCCCGGGAGCGGGCCATCGCTCACGGCCTGGTCAATGACAGCGAGACAAAGGTCCTGTTTGGTCAGGAGCCGTCCGAGGCCGCCGCTCTGGTCGGGGTGGCGGGGCTGTCTGACCGGGAGGCGGAGCTGGTGACCCGGCTGGGCCGGGGCTGCGCCCTGTGGCGGGTCGGCCGCCGCCCGCCCACCCCGGTACGGCATCGGGTCCCTGCCGCGCTGCTCCCGGTAGTCGACACCGACGGGGCGATGGGATGACCGGACTACAAACGCTGCCGCCGGTCGAGGCGCTGGCGGTCCTCGCCTTTGCCGTGCCGGTGCTGCTGCTGGTCGGCTGGGGACGGCGCAGGCCGACCACCCGGGCTCGCTGGGCCACCCGCCGCGACCTGGCACCCCTCGCCGTGAAAGCACCCGTTCCCGGGCGGATCACCCTCGGCACGGCCGGGCGGCAGCTCCTCGCCGCCGAAGCGCAACACTCGCTGATCGTGTTCGGCCCGACCGGCTCCGGGAAGACACTGTCCGTCGTCGAGCCGGCCCTGTTGGAGTGGCCCGGCCCGGCCGTGGTGACCACCGTGAAGGCCGGCGTGCTGGCCCACACCGCCGGCCACCGAGCGATGGTCGGCCCTGTGTTCGTGTACGACCCGACCGGGTCGACCGGCCGGCCCTGCTCCACGTGGACCCCGCTTATTGGGTGCGGCACCTGGACTGGCGCGTCGCAGATGGCCGGCTGGCTGGTCGCCGCCGCCGGTGAGGCCGGCAACGGCGACCATGCCCGGTTTTGGACGCCGCTGGCCCGCAAGCTCCTCGCCCCGCTGCTGTTCGCCGCCGGCGCCTCGTCCGGGTCGATGGCCGACGTCGTGCGCTGGGTCGACACGAAAGACACGGCCGAGGTTCGGGACATCCTGCACCGGCAAGGCATCAACGAGGCGATCAACGCCTTCACCGCATCCTGCGGGCGGCCCACCGAAACCGGCGGCTCCGTCTACGCCACCGCCGAAACGATCCTTGACGTCTACACCGACCCCCAAGTCGCCGCCTCCGCCGCGTCATGCGAGATCACCCCGGCCCGTCTGCTCGACAGCTCCGGCACGTTGTACCTGGTCGCCCCCGCACACGCGCAGGACCGGTTGCGGCCGCTGTTCGAGGCGCTGGTCATGTCGGTGGTCCGGGAGGCCCAAGACCGCGCCCAGGCCGGCAAGACCGTCTCTCCGGGTCTGCTGCTGCTGCTCGACGAGGCCGGCAACACCGCACCGCTGCGTGACCTCCCCGGGATCGCCTCCACCGGACGCGAGCAGGGCATCCAGACGATCTCCGTCTGGCAGGACCTCGCCCAAGTGACCGACCGCTACGGCCGGCAGGCGACAACCGTCGTCAACAATCACCGCGGAAAGCTGGCCCTGGCCGGGATCGCCGACCTGGGCACCCTGGACTACCTGTCCAGGCTCCTCGGCGACACCGACGTCGACCGCACGTCAGTCACCCGGCAGGCCGCCGGCGGGCGGTCGACGTCCACGAGCACGCAGCAGCAACGCCTAGCGCCGGCGGACCAGCTCAGGCAACTACCCCTCGGGCAAGGGCTCCTGGTGTATGGCAGCACCCCGGCCGCCCGGCTGCAGCTGCGCCGGGCGGACCGGGGCGCCCTCGCCGCCGCGTGGAGCCCGACGGAAGTACGTGGTGATGGCCAACAGGTCCACGAGGACGTCGACGTCTGATGCTGAACCTGGCCCGGCTCGGCGCCGACGCCGCGTCGGTCGACTACTACATCGCCCGCACTCAAGGCTGCGAGCACGGCCCGGCGATGACTCGGGAAGCCCTGGTCGACTACTACGCCGGGGGCCGAGAATCGGCCGGCGTGTGGGCCGGCGCCGGCGCGGCCGCCCTGGGCATGACCGGGGAGATAGACCCGGCGCAATTCCGGGAGCTGCTCCTCGACGGCCGGACCCCCGACGGTGTCCAGCGGGTCGGCCCGCAGATGCGCCGCGGCGCGGACGGTCAGGTGGCCGACAAGCGGGTCGCCGGCGTCGACTGCTGCTTCCGCGCCCCCAAGTCAGTGTCCCTGCTGTACGCGTTCGGCGACCAGGCCGCCTCGGGTGTCGTTCGCGACGCCCACGAAAACGCCGCCCGGGAGGCGCTGCGCTACCTCGAAGGGGTCGGGTCCTACTCGCGGCGGGGGAAGGCCGGGATGGGGGAGCGGGTGCCCGGTGAAGGTTTCATCGCCGCCAGCTTCCGGCATCGTGACGCCCGCCCGGTCGCCGGCGCTGACCACGGCGACCCGCTGCTACACAGCCATCTGGTCGTCGCCAACATGGTCCGGGGCGAGGACGGGCAGTGGGGGGCGCTCCCCACAAAGGAGCTGTGGCGGCACGCCCGCACCGCCGGCTTCGTCTACCAGGCGGCCCTCCGGGCGGAGCTGACCGAACGCCTCGGCATCCGATGGGCGCCGGTCCGCAACGGCACCGCCGACGTCGCCGGTGTCCCTAGGGAGGTGATCGAGCACTTCTCCCGCCGCAAGGGTGAGATCGTCGCCGAGCTGACCCGCCGCGGCGATAAGGGCGGAGCGGCTATCCAAGCCGCCACCCTCGCCACCCGGCAAGGCAAAGCCGCCGGGGTCGACGAGCTGACGTTGAAGGACCGGTGGGCGGCCCGTGGCGCCGAGGTTGACTACGGCCCCGACCAAGTCGCCGAGCTGCTCGACCAGGCTGCCCGGCGGGAACGGATCGATGAGGCCGACGGTCTACGCCCGGCGCACCTGTTCGGCTCTGAAGGTCTGACCCGGCACGCCTCCACCTTCCACCGCCGCGACGTCCTCCGCGCCGTCGCCGACGCATCCCCTAATGGCGCCGGGCTCGACGAACTACAAGCCCGCACCGGCCAGCTCCTCACCTCTGCCGACGTCGTCGCGGTAGGCGACGACCTCGACCAGCGCTACACCACCAGGGAGATGCTGGCCGTTGAGGCGCACGTCCTGGCCCTCGGCGACGCCGGCCGGCACGCCGGGCTGGCGACGGTGGCAGCGCAGACGGTCGACGCCGCCCTGTCCGCCGTCCCGTTCGAGCTCGGCGACGACCAACAGCAGATGGTCCGCGGCCTGCTCACGTCCGGCGCCGCCGTTGAGGTAGTCCAGGCCCCGGCCGGCACCGGCAAGACAACCGCCCTCAGTGCGGCCCGCCTCGGCTGGGAAGCCGCCGGCTACCGGGTCGTCGGCTCCTCAACCGCCGCCCGCGCCGCCCGCGAGCTAGCCGACAGTGGCGGGATCGCCGAGTCCGGCACCCTGGCCCGGCTCCTCGGCGACCTCGAACACGACCAGCACGGCGGTTTCGCCCCCCGCACCGTCCTAGTCATCGACGAAGCGGGCATGGTCGGCAGCCGCGTCCTCGAGCGGGTCCTCGAGGTAGCCGCCCGGGACCAAGCCAAGGTCGTCCTAGTCGGGGACAGCGCGCAGCTCCCCGAGATAGACGCCGGTGGCAGCTTCCGCGGCCTGGCCGACCGGCTCGGCGCCCACCAGCTGACAGCCAACCGCCGACAGTCTGCCGAATGGGAGCGAGACGCCCTGACCCTGCTCCGCAACGGCGAGGCCGGGCCGGCCCTGGACCGCTACGTCGCCCACGGCCGGGTCACCGTCGCCGACACCACAGCCGGCGCCCGGGCGCTACTCGCCGCCGACTGGTGGGACGCCATGCGCACCACCACCGACAGCCCACCGGTGATGATCGCCGCCCGCCGGATCGACGTCGCCGACCTCAACGGCCTGGGCCGGCGCCTGATGATCGAATCGGGCCGGCTCACCGGGGACACCCTCACCGCAGACGGCAAGGACTACCAGGCCGGCGACCGGATCGTTTGCCTGAAGAACGACCGACGGATCGGTGTCCACAACGGGAGCCGCGCTACCGTCGACGCCGTCGAGGACGGGGCCCTGTGCTGCCGCCTGGACACCGGCGGCCAGGTAGACCTTCCTCCGAGGTATCTGGCCGCCGGGCGGGTCGGCCACGGCTACGCGATCACCATCCACAAAGGCCAAGGCATGACCACCGGACAGGCGTTCGTCCTCGGTGTCCGCGAGGCCATGTACCAGGAGTCCGGGTACGTCGCGATGAGCCGGGCCAAGGACTCCACCCGGCTGTACCTCGTCACCGGGGCCAGCACCGAGCCCGAACACGACATGCCCGCCGGCCCCGCCCAGGACGCCTTAGGCCGGGCAAAGTGGGCCCTCGCCCAGTCGAAGGCGCAGACCCTCGCCAGCGACCTCGGACCGGCCAGACACGCCAGCAGCGACACCCTCGAAGTCCAGCTCAGTCACGCCGCCCGGCTGCTCCGTGCCCGCCCGCCCGGCGACGCCGTCGAGTGGACCGAACAGCACGCCGAGGAGCTGGCCGCCGCGGTCGCCACCGGCACCGAGCTGGCCTGGCGCGGCAAAGCCGACCGAGTCGCCATCGAGGCCGACCCGGCGATACGGCAGGCAGCGATCGAGCACCAGGCGCCCAGCCGGTCGCTCAGCCGACGACGTGAGTCATCGAACGCATGGTGAAGCATGGCGCCCGGGTGCGAGATGTCCGCGTGACGACGCCGGCGCCGCCGCAGCTCATAACCTCACCGCAACTCTCGAAACAGCAGGCTGGACGAATTGATTGATTGCTGCGCTTACCCCGACGTTTCGCCCTAGGTTCGAAACGTGAGTCGTTCTCCGGCGAGAAAGATAAGCCTTTCATGGGCTCCGTCGTCTGCGACCACGTCGATCCCCTCTACACGATCAGATTCTCAAAGACGAGGCCAACTACCCTCGTCCACTATGAGCAAGGTCGAGGCCGCCCTCCTCGTCGCCCTGGTTATCGTTTTCTAAGCCCGCGTAACCCTGTCTCGCCCGGCCAACATGAGCGAGCGGATCACTGCTACTAGCGCCGTGGGGCGGCTGGTGTTCCACATCTTTGGCGCGCTGGCCCAGTTCGAGCGGGGGTTCATCCGGGATCGGACGGTCGCCGGGCTGGCGGCGGCCTGGGCTCGCGGCCGCCGAGGTGCGCGACCGAGCAAGCTCAGCGTCGATCAGCGGCGGACCGCCCGCAGGCTTTACGACGAGCGGGAATACACCGTCGAGCAGGTCGGGCGGATCCTGGGGTCAGCCGCACCGGGCGCTACCGGCACCGTGATCCCCGGCATTGGTCGTCGCCGGTCAGGTAACGCGCCGGAAGCATTGCTGCCCTCGCTGCCGGAGGCGCTGGCAGCGATCAGCGGAGCGGGGCCCGAACCCTGGGAATGGTCGCTGTGGCCGCTGCTGCCAGCCCTGCTGACATTCGGCGTCGCAGGTGAAACGGCGGGCAGCCCGGGCCCACACTGATCACCTGCATCGAAACGTAGCATCGAGGCCGAGACGGCCGAGTCGGAGTCAAGGGAGCGATAGGCAAGGCGCGACTGGCCGGACGAGCATCGGCCGGGAGACCTCGCTGTGGGGTTGCGACGTGGTCGTTGTCCGGTCAGGTGAGGGCGAGGGCGTGCTGATCACCGGCGGCGATGGCCCGGATGGCGGTGACTGCGGGGACGGGCAGGGGGCGTTGGCTGCTGATGGGTGTGGTCCGGCCGAGCTCGCCGGCGTAGTTGCTGCCCCAGGCCAGAACCCGGCCGTCGGCGCGCAGCGCGTAGGAGGTGGCCAGGGCACCGGCGATCGCGGTGATCCCGGTGAGGGTGGGGACTATGTCCGGGGTCAGGTTGCCTCGGATCTGTCCCCAGGCTTTGACCCGATGCCGGTCGTTGAGCAGCAGTCCGCCCTGGTTGTTGGCCGCGACGGTGACGGCACGGCCGATGCCTAGGGCTTGTATGGGCCGGGGGGCGATCGAGGGTTGGTTGCTGCCGGTGCCGAGCTGGCCGACCAGGTTGATTCCCCAGCTGTACATCGACCCGTCGCCAAGCACGGCGAGGCCGAATTCCGGGCCGGCGGCGATCGCGGTGACCGGGCCGACCCGGTCGGGGCCGAGCCGGGCGACTCGGCCGGGGCGTAGCGCGAGCAGGCCGCCGTTGCCGAGCGCGCCGGCGTCGCCGTCGCCCCAGGTGAAAACCCGCCCGTCGGCGGTCAGCGCCACACTCAGGCTGGGCGACGACGCGGCGACGGCCACCACGCCGGTCAGCCCGGGTACCGGGCCGGGCAGCAGCCGGTCCTGCTGGGTGCCGTCGCCAAGTTCGCCGAGTTGGTTGTGTCCCCAGGACCACACCGTCCCGTCCGTGCACACGGCCAACGCGTGCAGCTCGCTGGCGGCGACGGCCCGGACCGGTGGCAATCCAACGACCAGGCCCGGCCGGCGGTATCCACCCCCTGGGTCGATCCGGCCGGGGGCGGACCCACCCCAGGACCACAGGGCGCCGCCGACGCCGATCGCATAGCTGTTTTCGCCGCCGGCGGCGACCGCGGTGATGTCGGAAAGCCCGGGCACCACCCCGGGCAGCAGCGGTCCGATGCCGCGGCGGCCCAGTTCACCCAGGAAGTTGGAACCCCAGGAGATGACCCGGCCCGATGGTGGGGCGGGGGCAGCGCCGGCCGGGACGGCCGACAGCACCGCGCCGCCGACGCCGAGCAGGCCACCGGCCAGCACTGTGCGCCGTGAGGGGCGGGGGAGTGGCCGGGCGTCGTCGGGTCCGGCGGTCAAGCTCATTATGGGATCCTCACTGCAGGGGGGCGGCGTGCAGCCGGCAGCCGGCGAAGTAGACGGTCTGGGACAGCGTAGGGGTTAGGGGTGGCTGGTCGACGTCGCATCCGCCGGTCTCGGCGATGGTGTCGATCAGGCTGCCATCGGCGGAGGCTAGGACCTGGACCCGGCCTTAGCCGCCGATCACCACCCGGCCGGCCGAAACAGCAGGGGAGAAGTCGCCGGAGGCGACCTGCACGGTCCACCTGTCGGTTCCAGTGGCGGCGTCCAGGCCGTGCAGCTGCCCGGCGCCCTTGACCGCGACGACCGACCCGTCGATGACGGCGGCGTCGGTCAGCGAGCTGGTCCCCATGTTGCTGGTCCAACGGCTGGCGCCGGGTGGGCATGCGTCCGCGGCGTGAGCGGCGTGGCGGTCGAGGTCTGGCTTCGCCATGTCGTAGCGCAGGGTTGTGCGGCGGCCGTCGCGGCGCTACGCGTGCCGCATGTCCGACGACCGAGCTGGTGCCGGGCCATCTGAATGTGACCAAACTGGCGTTGGCCTAGTTCCTGGCCCGTTACTGAAGCCGACGCTGGACGGACGCGGCTACGCGGCCGCAACCATGAGCAGCCGATTCCTAGAATCACGGCATCTTCCCAGGACATATCGGATCTGCGGGGGCGATAAGCGGCGAGGAACCAAAAGTTCGGAGGAACTCCGTGTAGTGACGGAGATGTCGGCTGGAGACGACCTCGGAGCCCGCGACTGTCTTGGCCGAGGCCACCAAATGACTTAGAGCCACTCGTTTAACCCGGGGAGTGGAAACGGCCGCGCGTAGGGCACTGCTATCAGCTGACCCCAAGTAGCGCGCCAGAGGACGACTGGGTTCACCCCGCGACGGCCGGTCGGTCAGCGCCGCCACCGAGGGTGCAAGTCTGTGTCAATGGCTTCAGCACCTTGGCCGGCGGGTCCGGGCTGCTCGAAGCGGCAGCGTTGTGGCCTTTGCCCTTAAGCCCGGTGTCGGGCCCTGTAGCTACTTCGACCTGAAAAACGCGCTGGGCTGAGATCGGGGGGTCGGCGGCGGCGGATCCGGGAGAGATCGGACTTCGGCCTTGCCCGATCAGCTGGCCAGGGTCCCGATCTTGACCAGGTTGT
>JAABUW010003104.1_pt1 | contig 24108 bp, 3 predicted proteins | sample 5560081 | NCBI WGS metagenome assembly JAABUW01 (sample SAMN10711882, study PRJNA513363) | rock metagenome | isolation source: Antarctica rocks | place: Antarctica: Victoria Land, Knobhead sud | reverse complement strand
TATTTATTTATTAATTAAATCAAATAGATTAATTATTTCTATTAAATTATTAATTAATTAATACTAAAAATAAAATAAATTACTAAAAATAGTAGTCTTAACAATTCGAGTCGGTTTTTTGAGTCGATTTTCGATTTCAAGTTTGCAACTCGACCCAAATTGTCGATTTCAACATTAGAAATTGAATCGACAATTCGATTCCAACTTTTGGAACCGACTCGACTCGATTCGGGTCGAGTACTCGACCCGAACTCGATAATCCGACCCGACGCGGTCAGTCTAATATCGACGTTCGCGATTGTTCGAACACTTAGAGCTTTGTTGAGAATTACAATTATAAGCTAAGAAACGCTAATAACAAGAAACTAAATAAGCTTTCGCAAGTGTCTCTTGACAAAATATTAAACTTTTAAGAGATAATTAAGGTCTCTCTTGTCTTGTCTAACAATATTGTACTTGTCTATCTAGAGACGTTGTCGTCGTTCTCTATGCATATATAAGATGTTCGAATTATCAAGACTTGTTTATCAAGTAAACTTTGTCCAAATCGATCGAATTTGCAATTTATAAAATTTTGACATTAACATTAACGCAATTATATAACTATCGAGCGCAATAATAAATTTTGAATATTAAAACTTTTTGAAGCTAAGCTCGATTAAGATTGTTTTGGTTTGTCGAATTTTGAAAAAAATATAATTTCTAAATATACGAATTTCGTCTATTTAGATTATCTTAGTTAGTCACGTGATCTAACCCTAACCCTAGACTTTCTCAGGGAGCTCAAGAAGCTCGGAGAGCTCTGAAAAAATGTTATTAAATCGAGCTCAAAAATAAAACGTCGATATATATTGTTTATTTTATTAGATACTATTATATAGTATATTAATAATACAAATATATTGTAATTTTTAAAACTTAAAGTTAAATTTGCAATTGCAAAACTTTAGTTTGTACAATATATTAATAACTATTGTTGCAAATATAGCAATAATTACTATTAATTTAAATAACGCAAGAAAATTAATTGCGTTAAGAAATTGTTAATACAAAAATATATTAACTATACAAGTTTAAAAATTTAATTCAAGAATTGCAAAAATTATATTTAAAATAATTTAGCAAATTATTTTAATAAAAAATCGAAAATACTCTAAATTATATTATATTTTATTAAAAATTAATATAATTAATAGCGTAAATATGCACAAAAATTATATAATAAAAATAAAAAAATTATTTGAAGTTATTTTTTTCGATATATTAAAGAATTTCTTAATATATCTAAGATTTGCAACGTAAAAACTAAGTTTAAACTCAAAAATACAAAATAGCAATTTTATTAAAAAATCGAGAAATTTGTTATCTATTTAAATAATCTATACTTGCAATTAAAGAAATTAATTATTAAAAGTAAAAAAATACAAAATCTAAAAAACAAATATGTTGACAAAATTTGTTAGAAAATGCTTTGTTAGCAATATAGTTATATTAGTATTATACAAATATATAATAGATTTAGACTAATCGCGTCGGATCGGATCACCAAGTTTGGGTCGAGTACTCGATCCAAATTAGGTTGAATCGATTCTAAAAGTTGAAATCGAAAAGTCGATTCAATTTCTAATGTTAAAATCGACGATTCGAATCGATTTCTAAAGTTAAAATCGAAACTCAATCCGAAAAAACCGATTCGAATTGCCAAGACTACTATTTTTAGTAAATTTTATTATTTTTAGTAATAATTTATTATTTTTAGTAATAATTAATTAATAATTTAATAGAAATAATTAATCTATTTAATTTAATTAATAAATATAATAGATTGTTTTTATATTATATATTACTATTGTATATTACCTAGAAAATAATTGAAAAAAAACTAATTTTATACTATTTTTAGAATTCTTGACAATTTGATTCGATTTCTAATATTGGAATTGAGAATTAAGTTGAGTCGAATTGTTTCGATTTTAAAAAAGTAAAAATCGACTTAAGTTTTAATTCGATTCCTAATATTAAAATTGTCGAGTCAAATTAATTCTAATAGTTGAAACCAAAACTCGACTTAACAATTAGTCTAAATAGATTTATTAAAATTAAACAATATTTGCAATTAATTAAGAAGCTATTAAGATTAAACAATATCTCTTATATTGTCGAAAATTTTAAAAAATATAATAGAGAAAATCGATTTTTGCGCAAGCAAAATAACTTGTTTAGCGCAATTAACAATACGAACAACTCTACTATATTAATTATTAAAATTATTGTAACTATATAAATTAAAAATAGTATTAACAATAATTAGCAAAACAAAAATAATTATTAAATATTTGTTAAAAAGAAATATATTGTATTTATTAATTATAAATATTATATATACAATTAAATAAGTTATAAATTAAGTAACTCTATATAGTTGCAATATTAAAATTAGATAAAAAAACAAAATAAGAATAATATATTTTTGAAAAAAATTAAAGTCTAATACTTGTTGTTACAATATTAAATATAGATAATTACTAGAATTACACCACTCTACTCTGCTTCTACATTATCTCTACTTTGCTCTTACACTATTCTTTCTTACTAAGTCTAATCGAGTAATTTTTAGAATTTAATGCGTTGTTTGTTTACATCGTTGTTGTTGTTGTTGTTATTGTTATTATTATTTATCTTCTTTCTTATTTATATTAATTATAACTATAGAGCTAAAGCTATTATCTAATGTTTATTACAAAAGAATTTCTATCGATTTACTTGTTTTAAAGCTCAATTAGTATGCAACAATACAAAACTATATAATAGTCAAAAATTGTAGCAAGATCTTAAAACAAGATATTTATATAAAATACTAAATCAATTGCAACTACAATAACAAAATCAAATTATAAGAACGCAATTATTAAAATATTAGCAATTGTCTTTGCAAATATTTGTTCGAAGTTATTGTAAAGCTAGAAAACAATTTCGAAAATAAATACAATTTAGATATCTAGATATTTATTGTTAAATATTTCGATTACAATTATGTTTCTACAAAGTTGTCTATCTTTGTATTATATCGAAGAGAAGCTCTAAATAAATTAGAAATACAATATAAGTTCGAAAAGAAGTAACAAAAAAATAGCAAAATTAATGCGACTCTTAAAGATCTTTGTTTAAATTTCGAAAAATCTATATTTAAATTGCAAATTTTTTAAAACATTAATATTATCTTTAAAATAACAACAATAAATTCTTTAACATTTACGCAAATGTTAATAAAGTATCTAATAAAATTATTTAATTAATACGTCAATTTAAAAAAGAAAGAATATAACAATAAATTTTAATTTTTGTTTATATATCTAAATGCATACAAAAATTGCTATCTTTAAATATAGAAATCTTAATTATAAATTGTATCTACAAAACAAACAAATACAAAATATCTTTTTTTATTATTATTAAGATTATTGTCTTAAATATTATTTTTTACGTTGTATTCTACTTTATAAAAGAAAAAAACTATAGCAATTATATATAAGTAATAAAAGCTTTAATATATCTTTACAATTATTTAAATTTGTTCTATTTTACAATTGTTATATTTAACAATAATAAAGTTTTGTTGTCGATACTTTTGCACGTATTTTACAAGAAAAAATATTGCGTTAATTATCTTCTATGCATTTAATATATTAATTAGAACGTAATAATTAATTGCAAGAAATATTTTTTTACAAATAAAAAGTAAGAAACGTTTTATAGACAATAAAAGAACGTTATCTATATAGCTATTTTAGAATTACTAAAGAAACGTTACAATATTTTATATTACAACTATCTAAATACGCATTAAAATATATTTAACTATTTTAAAAAATATCTATAGTTTAAACATAAAAAGTAGATTAAATACTTTATTAACAAAGTACTTTACTTCGATAATATCTTTTTATCGCGTAACAAAGACGCTTATTATTAGATAAAATAGAAGCTTGAATTTTTTATAAATAATTAAAAATTGCAAATTAAACTTTGCATTGCTAATCTATTTATTTGCGCAAACAATTTGTATACAATAGTAAATGTAAAACTAAATAAATTTTCTATTAATTAATATTATAATTACAAGCAAAAGTTTAAGAAGACAAAGACACGTCTATTAATAAAGCTTCGTAATATATTTATATTTTGCGATCTTATTGTCTAAATAACGCTCTTTGTATTGAAGACAATTAATGCGCAATTTAAATGTCTTAAAAGCGAGTCTATTATTATTGTTTCTTGCATTAACACGTTTAGAAAAACAATAAAATTATCGTGTATTTACAAAATATAGAAGCGATAATACAATAAAACAAACAACAACGTATTAAAATTAAAGAATATATATTTTTATTAAAGATTTACAAAACTATTGCAAACAAAATAAACAACAATAAAACAAAAAAACTAAAAAAAAAACAATAAAAACAATAAAGATATAACAAAAGTGCAAAAAATATTGTTAAAAATCTTGCTATTGTTGTTTAAGAATAGAACTCTTCTAGATAATATATTACGTATATAGAAGCTTGTTATTATTAAGTCAAAAAATTGATCGCGAAACTTATTAAATAAGACATAAATTGCGTCTTCGCAATTATAACATTAACGCTAAATAGTTTTTGCAAACTTTACTTAATAAATATTATTTATCTTTAAGTTAATCTTGAATCTACTCTTTAATTAGATATTTAACAATTAATCGTCTACACAAAGCTAGCAAAATAAATAGACTAACTATTGGATCGAATTTTGGTTCCAACTTTTGGAATTAATTCGATTCAACAGTTTTAATATTAGAAATCGATTCGAAATTCGATTCGATTTCTATTATTTTAAAATCGAATTGATTCGATTCGACTCGATTCTTAATTTTAATATTTAGAATCGAATCGAATTGTTAAGAAACCAAATATAATATTATTATATTAAAATTTTCTATTTTTAAATATACGTTATTATAATTTGAATTTTTTGTTACAATATTAAGTAATATATTTCGATTCAAAAACTACTCTTGCTTGTATTATTTTAAAACAACTTATTTATATTAGTTGCTATTAGGCTAACCGTTCGGGTCGGTTTTTCCCCGAAATCTATAATCCGACCCGAAAATTATATCTAATTAGGCCAAGTTTTAACCTAATATAGTTAGTATTTTCATAATTTATGCAATTCGGTTCCAACTGTTAGAACCGAACGATCAGTCTAGTTGCTATTTATATTATTATTTTGTATTATCTTTTTGTTTTCGAATTTTTTTCTCGAACTATTAAAAAATATAATTATACTATATTTGTATTCTTGTTTGCAAAATATCGAATTTTTTAAAAGTTTTAAATTAATTATCGTCTTTAAACAAAAAGAATTTTAGCAAATCTATCTCTCGCAATTTGTTATTTAGTAGTTTATATTTCAATTAATTCGCAAGTCAATCTAATTAGACTTTTCTTATTTTTGCTATTAATACTAAAAAAAGAAATTTTTACAAAATATTTAACAAAATATTTATCAATTATTTATTGTTTGTTTTGAGAGAGAAAAACAAATATATTAAATAGAGTTTAAATATTAATACTCAATTTTAAACATAATAGTTACAAACAACTATTAACAACAATATTTTAAACAAAATTTAATCGAAAATTGTCAATCTACATTAAACAAAAAAAAATTAATATAGAAGTATAATTCAAGTTTTAAAACAAATATATTTAAATAGTTTCGATTGTAAATAATATCTCAAAAATTGTATACAAAAGTTGTTACAAGATTTTGAATTATTTTATTGCTTACAACTATTCAAGTATATCGAATATAAAGAAATATCTTCTATTTTCCTTTTATTTGAAACAAAAACAATCTTAATTATAAACAATAATTAATCTAGTCTTTAGTTGCGTAAATTACAATTAATAATATATATAGATAATATATATAGATAATATATAACTAACAATTTATTAGAAGAAAAGTTATATCAATTTGTTGTTATTATTTATTTAAGATAATTGAAAAGATTAACTATACAAAACTTTTATAAATTTAAATTTGTTTTTTTAAATTATTAACAATTTTAACTTTTGAAAGTTGCTAGAAATATTTTGTTTAAATTTGATACTTTTAAATTGTATTAAACTATTTAAGATAATTCTCTCAAAATATAATTAAATCTGCAAAAAAATTAAAATAAATTTCAAAAATACTTAATATATCTCTATTGCTTTAAATATATAATCTAGTTTTTAAAGAGTTGTCTATTTAGAAGTTTTAATATATTAAATAGATATTATATTTTAATTTCGCAAATATTTGATTAAATTTACTTCTCTTAATATTAAGTATATAGATTATTAATTAATATTAAAGCTTGTAAAGATTTTGAAGATTTTCGAAATTAAAAACAAGCTTTTTGAAATTGTTATTAATAACGCAAGTAATAACAATATACTTAAAAACAAATTTAACAAGATTTTAAATTAACAAGAGTTTCAATAAAACAAACAACAAAATTCTATATTTTGTTTAATTTATATAATTAATCTTGTAACTTAAGATTTTATTTTAATTATAAAATTAGAAACAACAAATAATAATATTGTTGTATAATTAAAAATTAAACAACTTCAAAATATTGCAAAAAATACAAATTAGTCTAATATAGTTAAAAAGATATTTAAATTTGTAATAATACAAAAAAATAATATATATATTAAATTTATTAGATTTGCGCTTTTATAATTGCTATTAATAATTTAGTTTAATATTTGTTTCAATTTAGAATTTTTTAAAAGAAAATTAATAAAAAGTTACAAAAACTAATACAAAATATTTGTATTTGTTAAAATTCTATCTATTTTATATTTTGTTAAATATATTAATTACGCAATTATATTAATCTTTAAATAAAGAAATATTTTTAAAATTCAAAAATTTAATAAATTAAATTTAACAAAAATAAATAAAACTTAGTTTTGCTTGTTAACAATATACTAAATTTTTTCTACAAATATATTCTTATAGTTTCGCAAACAATTAATATAGATATTTATTTAGAATTTCGAGTATTCGATACAATATTTAATTATCTTAAACATCTAAAAAAGATAATAAAAATTAATATTTATTTTTTAAAAAATATTGTACTCAAAACTTGCAATAAAGTTTCGACAAAATTTGCAAAATACTATTTAAGAACAAAAAAATTAGACAATATATTATACAATTTTGTCAATATTCTAAATTCTATGCAAAAAGTTAGTCTTTATAAATTGTAAAAAAAAAAAAAAAAAAAACAATACTATTAATTACAAAAACAAATACAAAATAGAATTTAAAAATTATTATTAATATTATTACAATTCGATTACTAATTTAAGAGCAAAAGCACAAAAAGCAACTATTGCTAAAAAAATAATACAATATAATAATATATATAATTTTTTACTAATATTAATATAGTCTATTGTAATTATTATAAGATTTTTATTTTATTAGTTTTAACAATTTTGTTCGATTTAAAATAAAGACAATCGATATCTTTATATTAATATTGTAGAAAATAAATATCTAATTTGAAAATATTAAAAAAAACAATATATTAAACTTTTCAAAACTAACGCAAATAGCTCGAGATATATTTTTATATTTAGTATTATTAATAGATATTAAACAAACTTTTAGTTTTGCTTAAAAAATATATCGATAAAATCGATTTTAAATAAGTTTGCAAATAGTCGAACAAATTATAATAATTAAGTATTTTAATTGTACTATAAATCTAAACGCAAAAAAGATTGTTCTCGAATTGTAAAATATATATTGTAAAGAAAAAAATAACAATTAAGCAATAAATAGAGAAGAAGATTTTTTTATACTAAATTTTGAGATTGTTTTAGATTAGATTTATTTATAAATAAATTAATTTTTGAAAAGAAAATATCTTTAATAACTATAGAAATTATTAGATACTATTAGTAATAATACAAAAAAATAATATATTTAATAAATTAAATTGCTAGAAAAAATCTATTAATAGTTAAATTTCGAAAATTTAGATTTTAGTTAATACAAAAAATAATTATAATTGTTTAAGAAGAACAACATATTATATTTGTTTAAAAAAAAATTATAATATTGTTGTAGAATTTTTAGTTTAGAAAATCGAATTGCTCTATAAAATTTTTAACAAAAAACAATTTTTTTAGCTAAAGTATTATATGTTTTGCGTAAATAGTTGCAAGATTCGAATCTATAATGCGCAAAATATTAATTATAATTCTATTATTATAATAGTAATACAAAAAGATAATATACTTATTGAAAAAAAAAAAAATTATAAATATCTTTGTTGTTTTCTAAAGTATTGCTAAAATTAAGCTCTAAATACAATAATTAATTTAATTACGTTTGTAATTATTGATCTTATTATAAAAAAGTTTACAAATTAGACACTAAAATACAAAATACAAAATAAAAAAATCGATCGATTTTTAATATTTTCGAATTTTACAAAGAGCAATAGTATTGGACTTCTACTTTTGTGTATACTATTGCAAAATATTAGTATATTAATCAAAAGTACATTATTTGTTTGTATTATCTTAATTATATTAGTATTTCAAATACTCTTTTTTTTAATACTTTTTTCTTTTTGAGACTTTTTTTTGCTTTTGCTTATTTTATTATGTTTAGATTAAAAAATCAATTTATCGCAAAAAAAATTCGAAATCGATTAACAAACTAGCAAATTAAATATATTAATTCTAGACAAGATATTTTGTATTATTTGTATATATTATCTATCTACTTTACGCGAGTTATCGAAGAAGATAATAAATTTAACAATATTGAAAAAAAATTTATATAAATATAAAAAAAAGATATTGAATTCGAAACGAAATTCAAAGAAGTTATAATAAAATAAACAATAGTTTTAATAATTTTAACTAGTGCAAATATATTAAAAAATTGTATAAAAAGAGAGACTTAAATTAATAATTAACAATAAGAATATATAATATAAATAGTAAAGCAATTAACAAATATAAACTTGCGTAATATATTAACGAGATTAAATATATATTAATATAAAAAAATAACAATCTTGTATTAATAAAAGTTTAAAATAAATATTAATAAATAAATATTAATTCTAATTTTAATATACATATTTTTTACTTTGTTTTAGTAAAACTATTCGTCAATATATTATTTACAATTTTGTCAATTTTTTCAAATCTTTTATTTTTTTGAATTTTGTCGCACTTTACTAGATATTGTAAAAAAATTCTAAATTGCTATATAATTGTATTATCTCTATATATTATTCGTAAAATAAGTTAAGTATACGCACAAATAATAAAAGCGCTATTAATTAATTTAAAAAGTATTGCAAATTGCAATTGCACACAAAAATAAAATAATAAAAAAAATATATATCGAAAACAATACAATAATCGCAAAACTATTTTAATTCGATTTAAAAAATTGTATAAAACAACTATTTAAGAGTAAGTTTTTGCATTAAATTGTAAATATATAAAGAAAAATATTAAAAATAAAAATAACAAATATCAAATTAATCAAAATTTTTATAGTAATATATTTAGATAATATAATAAAGCATACAATGTTAACAATTTTATAGTAGAATATTTTAAGAATAAATTTAGACAAAAAACAAAAAAGAAATTTGCAATTAAAAAAACAAATCGACTTAAAATTATTAAAAAGATACAAAAACTACTTAAAAATACAAATATAACAATAGAATTATTTTTAAAAAAAATATATATTATTTGAATATATTATCTATACTCTATATTTAAGCTAAATAATATTATAGTTAAGCGTTGACAACAAACTTAATATTAATAAAAGTTTTTCGATTTATATAAAATCGATTGTAAAAATTATTTAATAATAAATTATTTATTATAGTAATTTAAATAATTTAAAAAGAATTAATAATAACAATTTTATAAAATTGTTTAATATCTTTGTTAAAGAATTTGCAATCTTAAACAATACAAAAAAAAGAGATATTTCAAATTCTATTATTCTTAAGATAGAAAATCTCGATAATATAATTGAAAAAAATAATTATAGATAAAAGACTTAATACAAGACTTAAAATAATATAAAAAAGCTAGATTATAACTACTATTTAGCAACAAATAATAAAAATAACGAAAAAAATAATAAAAGCGAGAACAATAAAGATAATAGCGATAGAATTAATAAAAATAACAACAACAAAAATAATAACAAGATAAAGAATAACTCGAATCAAACTATTTGAAATAATAGTAAAACAAACAAAATTATTAAAATCTTAAACTAATAGCTTTATATATATAGTCTAGAGAGTTTACTATTACAAAAACAATTATAATATATTATTATAATATATTATTATATTGTATACTCTATTTTGTTATTCTTTTGCATTATAAAATTGTAATTAAAATAAATATTAGAATTGTAACTTATATATAATTTTATTTAATTTTATTTAATTTAAAGACTTTAATTCTTAATAACGTACTAAAAATATATATTTAATACTTTGATAATTTTACTATTGTTTAAGTATTATTTTCTTATATATATATAGATAGAATAAATTTAAATAACAAATTTTAATAGTTTAGTAATTAGAGCAAATATAATTGTTAATAGTTGTTGTCGAATTTAAAAATATATTGCAATATTGATATTAAATTAGCTATAAATAGTATTAATCTATCTAATATTTGTATTGTATTAAGAATTCGAATCTCTCTTAAAATACAATTAAATTAACTTTTTGAATTTCAATTCTAAATAGCTTAAATGTATTATTTTAATATATTATTAAATAATTTACTATTAAGAGATTATAAAATAGAATATAACTTTCTAGTTTCTACTATTTATTTTAGAATTTCTTTATACTAATACTAAGTCTTAACAATTCAAATCGATTTTTTAAGTCGATTTTCGATTTTAAGTCTACAATTTAATTCGAATTGTCGATTTTAATATTAGAAATTGAATCGACAATTTGATTTCAACTTTTGAAATCGATTCGATTCAATTTCGATTAGATATTCGATTCGAACTTGGTAATCCAACTCGACGCAATTAGTCTAAAAATAAACAAAAAAATTGTTAACAAGATAGACGAGAAAATACAAGAGAAACAACGACAAAGAGACAAATTTTAGATATTTCAATCTTCTATATAAGTAGTTTTTAGATATAATTAAAGATACAAATAGACATCGATTCTAAGTATACAAAAAGATATATTTTAAATTTAGATTTGCCCAAGAGATTCTTAAAAAAAAATCGAATTTGATAATAAATAGACACAAAATCATGTATTTCTTATAGTTTCTCTATAATCTTGTTGATATTATTTGTTTATAAAGTCGGAAAATTACTTGATTAGACTTAGTAGAAAAGAGTAATGTAAGAGCAAAGTAGAGATAATGTAAGAGCAGAGTAGAGTAATGTAGTTCTAGTAATTACCTAAATATAAAAAGTTAAAAATAACAAATTAAAGTATTAATTTAAATAATATTTGTTAATATATTATATAATATATATAAAGTTAAATATCTTATTAATTTAGAAACTAAAAAGAATTTTATTTTGCAATTTTTTATTAAAGATACGCAACTATTTAAAGATATCTTTTTGTTATTACAAATATAGATTATTAATAATTGTATTGTTATTTTATATAAAACGCAAAAGCTTTCTATTATTATTGTAAATAGCAAAAAAATATATAAAAACAATTGCTCTAAATTCTATACTATTAATATACAAAATTATAAAATAATTTTTAAATTATCTTAATTTAAGAAAGTTAATTTAAATATATAATAATTAAATTGTATTTAAATTTATCGAGATAATTTTGTTAAACAATAAAAAAAAAAATTAAATAATTAATTTTAAAAAGTTTGTACAATTTGTTATATTTGTTTTTAAAAATTATAACAAAATCTATATTGTATTTTTGTATTAAATATTATTTTTAAAAAAGTTTTTAAAATATACAAGAAAAAAAATTGCAAAATATAATATATTTTAAATTAAAAGATTAATTGTTTCGAATTAAATTAAAAAAATTATAAAAAAGTTTTTAAAAAAGTTTTTAAATATATTTAATATATATAATTAGATAAAATATATAATTAATTTTATAAAAAACCAAAATATTATATACAAAATATATATATAATATATTACAAAATAAATTAATTGCAATACAAAAAAATATTTTTTTAATAATTTTATCAAATTCTTAGTATTGTTTGTAAAGAAATCTAATAGTAGTTTGTATCTTTATATAAATTATTGCAAACTTAATAAAATTACTATTAAAAATAAGTTTTTTTTTTTTTTTTTTTTTTTTTTAGAAACGCTTAAATATTTTGCAAATACAAAATATTTTATTAAAATTAATATATATAATATATATTATTGTATTCGAATTTGCTAAAGTAATAAATAGAAAATAATTTTTTGTACTTAATACAAGCAATTTAAGTATTAGATTATATTTTTTAATTTTATTAATATTTTTGCTATTTTTTAACTTTATATAAATTATATATTAAAGTTATATATTAATATTTTATCGACGTTTTTTTTTGGAGCTCTAAGCTGCTCTGAGCAAGCTAGCAAGACTAAGCACTTAAGAGTTACTGTGTCTTAAATCGAGAGCAAATACGACTCGTAGAGCTCTAAGCATAACTAAGAATTACGCTTATTGATTAAGAAAAACTAATAACGAGAGACTAAATACGCTTTCGCAAGCGTTTCTTGACAAAACATTAAACTTTCGCAAGATAATCAAGATCTCTCTTGTCTCGTCTAACAATATTGTACTTGTCTATTAGGAGATACTATCGTAGTTCTCAATCTACGCATGGAATGTCTGAATTGTCAAGATTTGTTTCTATAATAAACTTTGTTCGAATCGATCGAATTTGCGATTTATACAATTTTGACGTTGACGTTAACGCGAGTATTTGACTATCGAGCGCGTATTGTAGATCGCGAATATCAAAACTTCTAAAGCTAAGCCCAATTAAGATTGTTTTTGAATTGTTGAATTTTTGAAAAAAAAAAAAATCTAAAAATACAATTTTTGCATGTTTAGATCGATTTAGTCGGTCACGTAATTTAATTCTAACCCTAGACTTTCTCAGGAAGCTCAGGGAGCTCAGAGAGCTCTAGAAAACCTGCATTAAGTTGAGTAAAAAAATAAAACGCCGATATTGTTGCATAATATATTTAAATAATATATTTATTTATTTAGATTTAAAAAAGCAATATTAAAAAGATATTTGTAAAATATTTTATATATTGCTTAAACATTAATTGTATATAAAGTTATTAAAATATATATTTAATTGCAATAAAATAATTTATCTAAACTTTATAATTAAAAAACAAACTTTAAATAAAGCAAACTTATATTAAGACTATTTAAAAATAATCTAAATTAAAATTAGAAAAAAATATTTTTATATTTCTTAAATTTGCAAAATTTTATTAATACTTTATTTGTAAGTTTTTTTAAATTATAATATTATTAATTAATTTAATAATAAATATAAAAAAAAATAAAATATATTTGCAATTTATATATATTAAAAAAACAAAAAAAGTTTTCGAAATATTAAATTTTTTTTTATTATTGTTTTTATTTTAGAATATTACAGTTAAAATATTTCTTTTTGTATAAAAATTAATATATCGAATTATAAAATAAAAAATATACTTAATTAATTTAACAAAAATATATAATAATATTTTATTATATTTATTAATTAAAAATTTAAAAAATTTGAAGTTTGCTAAAATATATATAACAAAAAGTTTTATATTATTATGCTAGCTTTTAAGCTTTAAAAATATTATCTATAAAATAGCAAATATATTATTTGTATAATTACAAATTATAACAATTTTTGCTATTTTATAATTATAAAAGAGCTTTTAATTAAATAAGTTTACTAAATTAACAAATTAATTGTATTTAATTTTAATATAAAATATTATTGAAAGATGTAACGAACAACGTAGTAGATTATTAGTACTCTAGAAGATAATTATATACAAAGAGCAAAGATTGCAAGATATATCGTAGTCTCTAAGCTAATTTCAATTGAGTTTAGTTTATCTAGATTAAATTAATCTAAATTTAAGTTAACTTGCTAAGCAAATTAATTAAAATTAGACAAACAACTTTTTAAATTGCTTACTTAATACTATCTTAATCTATAAGCTTTAAATATGTTATTATTGTATTGCGCAATACTTTTATTTAACAATAACGTATTTATTAGCTTTTACTAATTTTTTAATTTATTAATTTAAACTATTTAATAAAGATCTTAAATTTATTTTTAAGCAATAACTTTGTTAGTTTGTCTATTATTATATTTGCGTTTTGAACAAAATTGATGCAAATGCAATTGTTTTTGTAAAGATCTTTAATATAATAAAGTATTATATCGATATACTTTAATCTATTATTAATATAAGCGTTTTTAATAAATATTAAAGTTGCTTGATTGTCGCTTATTAATTGCATAAAAAATATAAATTTGTATATTTTGTTTTTAACAATATTTATGCGATTCAATAAATTCTTAAAATATTTTGCATAACTAATGTTTCTTAGAATCTATATAATTTATAGATTCTTTTTGATACATATAAATAGAGTTATATACTTAGTTTTAATAATAAATATTGTTATTAACTTTTGTTTGCATAATATTTATACAATCGATTTTTCGTTTATTATAAACATATATTTAAGAATTAACTTTTGATTTAGTCTATTAGATGCGTAGTTTAAGTTAAAGTATATTACTAAATATAATTTTTTATTGTTGCTATACGTTAGTTCTTTGTCGACAATAGAGCGAAAATATCAAAATAGTATTTTTAAAATTTAATTATAATGTTTTGTTAAATTAATAAGATATTAACTTAGACGTTCTATTGCGAAAACAATATTTAAGCAAATGTAAATAGCTATATACATAATATTTTCAATTGCGTATTAATAATCTCTTTAATTAATTTGTTTGTCTTTTGATTTAATAAATTGAAGAAAATTGTATTTATTTATAAGCAATTTAGTTAAGTTGCTTTTACTAATAAATATTTGCAATTTATTAAGTATTTCGTCAATATAATAAAATTGATTTATGTATAAAGTTTTGACTTTTTGATCGCAAATAATTTTAATATTAAGAATTCTTTTTATTTTTTTTAGATTCTTTATCTTAAATATCTTTTAAAACTTGCGTTTAAATTAATTAACGTTATTTATTAATTATACAACAATAACAATATTATTAATATAAAACAAAAGTATAATGTGTTGTTTAAAATACAACAAAAGATAAAAATTAATATCGCATTGTTTAAAGTCTAGCTTAATAAGCTCTTTAATATAGCGTTTATATTAATTGAAAACAACTTATTTTAAATTATAAAGATTTCGAAGAATGCGCAAATATTATTTTAAAAATACATTTACTTTAAATATAGATATTATATAGATATTCTTTTTAAGAAAAGACTTAATAAAAATATTGTTAATATCTACTTAATAATATTTTAAATTTTCTAATATAACAATAATAAAAAATATTTATAAAGTATTAAATTTAACAATTGAAACAAAAATGTTTTCGTAATTAATTTCAAAAATTTGTGTAAAGTCTTTTATAACTAGTTTTGCTTTAAACTTCTTTAATATTTTATTTATATATATTTTTGCCTTGAATATTTATTTGCTTGTTACAATATTAATGTTTTAAAAAAAAGTAACAATCTTTTATATATTATTAGTAGCAAAAGCAAGTAATTTCTTTTATATAGCATCTTTTTATAGTTTTCTTTAGACAAAATTGTTTACAATTTTGTTTTATATCTTTAATACAAATATAATAAGCTTGCTAGCATTATTATTTTTTTATTAATAATTACAAAGTTGCACTTTAAGTTTATAATCTTATTAATTATGTTTTAAGCTATAAAAATTACTATAATGCGAACAATTTTGTTTCGATATTTTTTTAAGTTTTTTGCATTATTATTAATTTGTTTTCTTTTTAAAATAACAATATACAAAAATGTTTATATATAACGTTCGAATAAAACAAAATTATTAAAAGTTATTTAAGAGAGATCTAAATTATTTTAAGCAAAATTTAAAGCAATTTAAGTGAAATTTAAATTAATATAAACAAAATTTAAATTAATATAAACAAGATTTAAATTAATATAAACAAGATCTAAATTAAATTTATTTTTGATTATATTTTTGCAAAATTTATTTACTAATTATTTTTTTAACAAAATATTAATAGTTTTAATACGCATTTTAAGATTAAAATATTCTTTCTTTTTGTTTTTAATATATTTGAAAACATTATATTTAATAATTTTACTTAAATTTAATATTTATATTTTGACAAATATATTTATTTTGTTAACGTATTTAAGAAAAAATTTTATTTGTTCTTTATTTATAAGCTTATTTTTTTTGTTTTTGACAAAAAAAGATTTGAAATTTATATAGAAATAGCATTTGCAATTCTATACACGCAAATAATTAATAAATAATTTGATGTTAATAAATATCTCTATAGATATAATAAGTTTATTGTTGATAAACAATTTAATTGCTATACAATTTCGCAAATATAAATTTGTTTGTGCAATTTTTAATCAAAATTTAATAAAAAGTTTCGTCTTTTTAATTATAACTTTTATAAAGTTTTCGATAATTTATATATCTTGTTTAGCAACATTATTTTAAAGAGAATTGTACAACAAAATATAATTAAGCACAACGTTAAAAAATAAATATTACTTATTAAATACTAATTTAAGTTTTGTGTTGTTGTTGTTACAAATTACAAATATTTTAATTTTATTTTAAAGCTTTATTTGCATTTATTATTAACAAAGAATGTCTATAATTTGTTTTCGTTTAATTATTGTTGATACTTATGTTTTACAAAAGTAATTATTAATAATTTTAAAAAAATATTTGTGTTTAAGTTTTAAAACTAGCAATAATTTGCAAATATCAATTGAAATAAAAACTAAAATAATTGTTTTACATTTATTAACGTAATAATTTCTCTTATTGTAAAACTTAATTAATACGCATATTTTACAAGAATTTTTTATATTTTTAATAATAAAAATAAGCTTTAAGAGTATAGTAATTTTATATAGTTTTTGCAATTTAATTGTGTCTAAATAAGTAAATTAATAATGTTAAAAACTATACAACTTTGCTTTAAAATTGTTAATAATTGTTTTGTTAATATTAACTTATATTTAATTCTTTTAATTAGATACTGTGACGGAACCAGAGTAGTATTTGAGATAGTCTAACGAGAATACTAACTATGGGGGTCGGAACAGGAGGCAAAGAACCTCAGATACTATATAGACAATCAGAAGGGACGCTAGTTCCAATTGAATCTAAAACAATATTTAGAGAAGTTTGCAACATTTGAAATCGTAATACTATCTTCTTTTTCAAAAATCGCAGCTTTTGCAAAATAAAAAACAAGAGAAGACGCGTTATATCGAGTGCAAAACGCGTTGCTTCTTCGCAGAATTTCCAAGTTCTCTTTATCTATTTATCGATCAAGAATAAATCTAAAATATATCTTTTCGAATACTCCAAATTCTTTAATAATCTGATGTAATTAATTTACATATCTATTGTCTATATATCTAAGAAAGTGTCTAAAAAAGTGTTTGCTTTTGACTCGCAAACGCATATAATTCTCTAACTTTCTTACTTGTTAATCAACTCTTATTTGTAATATATAATATTGTCGTCGTTTTATATCTATTGTAGCAGACTTACTATATAATTTGATACATACTCTAATATGCGAAAGATATTGTAGATAATAGTATAAATAAGATATAGTATTGCTATTGAAGCAAGCTTACTAAAATGTCTAAACAAATCTTGTTGTTGTCGTTCTAGCAAACTTATTGTCGATATGTAGATATAAATATATGTCGATATTTTCGTTTTTTTTATAGTTTATTATTAACAATTTGTTGTTAAATACTAGTTATCGCGTTTCTCGAAATTTACAACATATTCTATTCTTGAACTAGTTTTGTTTTAGCACTTACAAAACTATTGTTTGTCTTGCAAACTACTCTAAGAAGATTCTTAATCTAATTTTTTTTTTTTTTTGTATATACTATCTCTAGAGTAATTCTGACAACAATAACTAGTTGAAGCAAAAAAAGAGTAAAGTAACGTTAATAGTACGTTTGAAGCACAAGACGTTTGTCAATTTCAAACAAATAATTAGTATTATATAACGAAATCAGAGTAGTATTTGAGATAGTCTAACAAGAATACTAACTATAAGAATCGAAACAGAAGGCGAAGAATCTTAGATACTATATAGGCGACCAAGAGAGACGCTAGTCCCGATTGGGCCTAAGACGATGTTCAGGGAAGTCTGCAACACCTAGAACCGTAACAGATACGCTATTAATTGCTAGAAATACTATAAGAGATTTTTATTGTATAATAGTAATAAGAGCAAACTTGTTTAAGTTTAACGCTATTTTGTTTATTATATATACGTCTTTTTGCTAATTTGTAATAAAAATATATCTTTTTTGTTTATCTTGCATTTATATATTGTGTTTATTAAAGTTTTTTATTAATATTTTTTGATATATACGTTTATTAAACAAAAGATTAACTTTAAAATTTAAAACAAAAAAAAATTTATTAGATATATTTTGTTTTTAGTCTTTGTACATATTGTTGTTGTTTTATATTAATTTAAATTTTTTTTTTTTAATTTTAATAATGCGTCTAGAAATAACAATAAAAGAATCTCTAAAATATTAAAGCTAATTAGTTATATATAAGAAAGCGCTAATATTAACGATTTATTTGTTGTTAAAATTTTTATTAACATTCTTTTTAAACAATATCGCAATTTTTTTATTAATACTTTTTTTAATATTAAAATTGCTATTATTAATTAAAGATTTTTTCGACAAATTATTGTTTTTAACATTGTAAATATAATATTTTTTGTAAAACTTTTGTTTATTATTTTTAATAATTTTTGTTTTTTTTATTTCTTTTTAAATGTATTTGCAAATATCGACGCAAAAAAAGTACTTTTTAATAAGATGTTTAAGACTTTAACAAAAATAATAGCAATATATGTCTCTATTAATTTTTCGATTAAAAAAGTTGTATTTTTGATAAAAATTAAAGTTCGACTTTAAAAAGAAGCTTTAATAATAACGTTAAAATTTCGAACAACTAATTTTGCGTTTAATTTATATAATAGTTTTATTAACTTTAAGTAATATATTTTTTTATAGCTTTTAAAAAGTTATATTGATATCGAAAAAGTTTTAAGTATTAAGAATATCTTAGATTGCAATATATTTCAAAAACAAAAAAGTTAGCAATATTTAAATTAATTTATTGTTGCAATATAATTTTTTTATGTTAAATTAAGTTTTAGCAATTTTTCGTTTTAGCTTTTTGAGATATGTTTATGCTTTATCGATATTTTAATTAGCAAGCTTTTTGTAGTTTATATAGTTTATTAAATGTTGTTTTTTAATAATTTGAAGCTTCTTTTTGTATTTATATATTAAGAATCTTTATATCTTATATATAATAATTATAACAATTATGTTCTTTTCGTTGTTCTTATTTAAATAAAATTAAATATAAAGAGTAGTCTTAACATTTGCTTTTACGTCTTTAGATTAAGAAATTATTAATAATATTAAACTAGTTTCGCTTGTAAAGATAAAAAATACAATAAAGTTTAAAAATTATATTATATTTTAAAGATTTTCTACTATAAGATAATTTTTTATTTGACAAAATTATTGTTCGTTTGTAGTTCGATTAAGTATGTTAATTGTTTTGCATATATTGTTTCTTATAACGTATAGAAATAAATAAAGTAAAATTGACAAAAAAATAAAGAGTAAATAAAGTAATATTTGTTAAGTAACAATAAAAAGATTTAATGCACTAATTTTTTATTAATTTAATACGAAAATCGTAATTGCGTTGTCGTCTTAATAGTGCTTTTTAATATTATATTTGCTTTCTTTAAAACAATTTAATTTACTCTTTTTAAAGCATTAATTAACTTTTTTTTAAACAATATTGTTTGCTTTCTTTGAAACATTAATTAGTTCTTTTTTAAATATATAAATTAATCTTTCTTATTGTTGTTTGTCTTTTGTAGAATTTGTAATCGAACAAAATTAATTTATTTGCGCAAGAATCTCTTGCGCAATTCGAAAATGTGTGTTAATTTTTGTTTGTTAATAATAGTATCTTTCGTTCTTTATAAAACGCAATCGAGATTGTCGCAATAATAGTATTAGAGATTGTCGAATTAAAAGTTTTCGCAAATTTGAACTTATAATTTATTAAAAGATATAACAAACAACGTAATAAATTATTAATACTTTAGAAAATAATTATATACAAAAAGCAAAGATTGCAAAATATATTGTAGTTTTTAAACTAATTTCAATTAAGTCTAGTTTACTTAAATTAGATTAATTTAAATTTGGACTAGCTCGCTAAGCAAATTAATTAGAATTAGGCAAACAGCTCTTCAAGTTGCTTACTTGATACTATCTTGATTTGCAAGCTTCAAGTATGTTATTGTTGTATTGCGTAACAAATATTGCAAAAAAAAACTTAATTTTGCAAATATATTATTAAAAAAATCTAATATTATAAAATTCAATAATAGCAAAAATAATAATAATAATTTTTTATTTATTTTGCGAAACAAATTTTGCAATTCGAAATATTAATTAGAATTGCAAAAAGATAAAATATTTCTACTATAATTAAACTTGCAACTTTAATAATACAATTAAATAATATTACTATTATAGATATTCGAATTATAAATTTGAATAAAAAAGTTTTTAAAAAATTATATAATATTTTAGATTCTATATTGTTTCGACTTTTAATATAATAAATTGTAGAATTAAAAAAAAAAAAACTAATTTAAAAGAATCGATAATAATATAATTGCAAAAACTATAATAAAAGAATATTTTTATTATAAAGAAGCAATAGTATTAAAAATTTGCAAATAAATAGAATAAATTTTCGAAATAAAATATTAAAAAAAAAGTTATTATATTAGAATTTTGCAATTTATATCTCGAAAAATATAGCAATAAGAAATAAAATTCTTTATATATACTACAATAACTTTATATTTAAACATTTTATATATTAATAAATTAAAGATACAATACAATAAAAGTATTATTAATCTAATATAATTAAAAAAATTAATAAATATATTTGTATCTATTTTAATTGTTAGCGTATATATATTTATTGTTATAAACTATATAGAAAACTTAATTTAATATCTTTTAAAATTTTGCAATTCTTCGAAACAATAACAATAAATTTTATTATAAATATATTATTTATAAAAAAATTATATATTAAAAAGATTAGCAATACAATTTTAATATTAATTAATAAGTTAATTAAGTACGCAATCTATATTGCAACTATTAAAAAACTAAATACAAAAAAAATTGCAAAACTATTATAAAAAGAGTTTGTATATTATTATAAAATAATATATAATATTATTTCTAATAAAGATTTGCTTTTTATAAACTATTTTTGATTAATATTATACTAATATCTAAATACAAAGTATTAATTTAATATTATATTTTATTTGTAAATTAATAATTAAACAAAAAGACAAAATTAAATTTAAGAATATTATTTGTATATATATTGTAATTATAGACAAAATAATTGATTAAAATTGCTATCTATAATTGTATTTATATATAATAATAGTATTTACTCAAATATTAAAAAAGTTTTTTACAAATTATTAACAAACTATATTGTAGATTTTGCAAATAGATTTGTAAATAGATTTTTAACAAAAGAGATATTTTTAGTTACAAAATAAGCAAAATAATTGCAAAATACTAGAAAATATTTAAGAGAACTATAAATAGCAATTTCGAAGTAATAAACAAAAAGTTACAATAAGAATTACAAATTAATAAATTTTTAAATAGATAACAAAATATTATTGCAAAATATTAATATATCTATATTGTAATCTAAAAAAAAGTTTAACTATTATTAATTAAAATTATTTACTATTTTAATTAAGAAAAATAAACAAATGTATTAATTAAATTTATCTATAAAATACAAAACAATTTATATTATCTTTTATATTTTGCTACTTAAATTTTAATATTTGCGAAACAAAGATTTAAAATTAAAATTAATTCTTATTAAAAATAAAAATAAATAAAACGCAAATAAAGTACTAAATAAGCAAATTAAAAATAATATACTTAAGTACTTAATTAGATAACTTAATACAATTTTGTAAAAAAATATATAAGAGTTTTTAAAATATTTTAAGAATACAATAGACAAAATTTAGAAATTTAAAAGAAAATAGAAGAAATACAATATAATTGCAAAAATATTAAAGAAAAAGAAATAAAAAAATTAAATAGTTAGCAAATTAAGAAAGCAAAAACAATTATACAAAAATAAATAAAATAAAGAGTTAAATTAAAGTTTAAAAACTATATTTTTAGAAACTACAAAAACTTCTATAGTAATACAAAAGTTTAAAAATAGATTTAAATATATAGAAATATAATTATATATATATATTTACACAAATTAGTTTTTGCTATTTTAAAAATAATAAATAAAATATATTTTAATTATAATTATTATAAACAAAACAACTATTATTATAAATTTAATTAATATATATTAGTTTTATATATTATAAACTTTGCAATACAATTTATTATAGCAAAATAATTTATAGATTTTAATACAATTTTTTTTATTAAAAAGCAAACAATTAAAATTAAGAATTACAATATAATAACAAGCAATTTAAAAAAAGCAAAAAAATTTGTTAACAATAACAATTATAATTGTACAAATTAATTATATATTTTTTTTAAAATTTATATATTATATTTATTATATTACGCATAATAGTCTACTTTTAATTAAAAAATATTAACAACAATAAAAAAGATTATTATTATAGCAACAACAAAACAAATATATAGAATCAAAAAAAATATAATAGCAATAATAGAATTTAACTTACAAAGATATTTTATTGCAAAATGATAAAAATACTTAATAATACAACTTGTTATTAAGAAATATATAACAAAGAGATTTCGTTTAAGAATAAATATATAGCAATAATATTAAATAGTTATTGTATATTGTTAATTTTGTTTCTATCTTTTTTAATTTGTAGATATATTCTATATTGCAATTAGAAAACAAATTAAAAAATACAAAAAATACAAACAAAATTATAATAAGCAAAAAAAAATTTAAAAAGAAAAAAAAATTAAAATTAAAATTAAAATTAAAAAAAATAAAGATTAAAACAAAAATAATAGAAACAAATATAAAAATAGATATAAAAGTAAATACAATAGTAGTAATAATAATAGCAATAATAGCAATAAACAAAAAATATTTGTTAAAATTATATAAATAATTTGTTTGCATATATATTAGTTTTGTTTTTAAAATAGTATTAATACTATTAAGTTACTTATTATTATTTAATAACTTGTAAAAATACTATTAATATTCTATACAATTAAAAGTTAATTAAATTTTTTAATTAATTTTGCAATTATTTCTATTATAATTAGAATTAAAATAAAACTATTTTTTGTATAAACAGTATAATATATAAATAATCTTAATATTTGTATATTAATTGCAATAAATAAATAAATACTAAAGAATAAATATTTACAATTGTATCTATAAAGTTGCAATATTTATTTACAAAAAAAATAAAAATTATTATTATTATTGCAAAATAAGTTTAAAGATTGCAATATTAATTATATTAATTTAAATTAAATATTATAATAATTAAGAATTTTTATAGCTTGCAAACAAATATAGAAATA
>JAABUW010003103.1_pt1 | contig 24108 bp, 32 predicted proteins | sample 5560081 | NCBI WGS metagenome assembly JAABUW01 (sample SAMN10711882, study PRJNA513363) | rock metagenome | isolation source: Antarctica rocks | place: Antarctica: Victoria Land, Knobhead sud | reverse complement strand
AGGGGGCTTACCATACTAGACAGGATGAAGTTAATGCCTCTGCTTCCCCTGTCAGTGATGCGATTGATGGCGCCAGTTTGACGTGACAGGTGGAACTTGAGGTCCAGCTGATGCAGGTGCTCAAACACCTGATTGGCCAGATCCCTGATGGTCCCTTGCACCACCTATACATAGGAAACTGTGAGCTGCACTGTGTTACCCAATGTAGTCAGGGGCAGCTGCGTATACCTAGTCTGGCTCCCGAGATCTGGATAGCATGTCATTCACAGCTCTTACATACAGTCTAAACTGCAGTTGCAATCAGCTGCAGTTGCAATCAGCTTTCAGCAACAGGGTGTGCTGTCAGCCATGAACTTATGTTTGCTGATGTGCTGTTGTTCCAAAGTCATGCATGACAGCATCTGATTTGCAGGCAAAACAATATCATGCATATGGCGCGGCTGTCCACGGAAATGCGGTGCAGACATCAGATCCATGCTGGTGTTGATTGTTTGTTGAACGTGTCTGACGTATAATCTGTCCAACCTCGTGTCAAACATTTCTGAACTGCTTGTAACGCAAATGAGGAGGTGATGCAATGGCTGCAACTCCATTGCTTGTTGATGTGCAAGGGTTCATAAAGGTGTTATGAGGCTCATCTGCACTGGTACACAGCCTGGATGATAGCTGTTTTTCATACGTGCATACTTGCTTCCCCCTAGCTCTGGTAACTTCATGTCAGTAATGAATGCATGTGTATCTGTTGTGCTGACAGAACAATCCTACCTTGGCAAAAACAGCATTCCTGAGCTCGTTGCACAGTGCACTACCAGCTCTGGCTGCACCGTACCCCAACAGCAGGGTGGCCGGCATGAGGGTGACCAGGGGGGTGGCTGCAGCTGTGGCTCCGGTGGGGTCAGCAGTTAGAATGTCCACAGCATACTTGAACATAAATGGCACCTACAGCAAGAAAAACTTCTCAGTGAGAAGTTCTCATGATGGCTTTCTACTGTGACTTCTGAGCTGGCCATAGCATCAGAGTGGCAGGATTGAAGGGCGAGGTCACAGTGGCTGCATGTCAAGTTGTGTCAGCTATCAGAATGTCAAAACTAGCTTAGTGTTAGTTCAGCGTCAAGCCATCCAATTTTGCATGCGTGTGAGCAATATGAGCAATGATGGTTACTGCCAATCATGTGAGGGCACCATACAAAAGGATACATTTGTTGGCATTGCGCATATCGTACAGGCCGTCACACCTATGATGCATCAAACAAGCGGTGATTCAGCTTACAGTGACATTTAATGCTTTGGCCCCAACCAGTAGTACACTGGCACCAGCAACACGCCATCGGTATTCTGGGTTGTCCTTGGGCCACACATAGCCACCAAGCTGTCTGATGATCTCCCAATCAGTCATTCCCTGCTGACCCTTCTCAGCAGCCAGGGCTTCCCCTTGGGCTGCTGATGATGGGATGGGGGGGTCTGGGGTAGGGCTTTGAGGAGGATGAGAAGAGTGAGCATTGCGCCCCTCTGTATGAGGCTCAGCTGAGTGCTCATTATCATGGCGATCATGGTCCTGAGAATACAGAATGACATCAAGCAGCATGCCAGCATGGCATTGAGTCATGATGCAGGGCACAGCTATTGCAACTCAGTGAACACAAACACAGCATAATCAGAGAGTGAGCATCACAAAGCTTGCCAGACCTCAGGTGGCTTGCTTGGCTTGGCTGGTTTGCCAAACAGCCTGCTTTCTGTGCTGTATGCATGCCAGCAAGTTGCCTGCAACAGCCAAATTCTTCAACGAATAAGTTACAGCTTTCCCGCAAATGCCGCGCGTAGCAAAGCGTTGATTGTCGAAAGCTTCAGATTACCAAAGGCGAGTCCACGGTGCTCAGCAGCGGACGCGAGACTGCCCATGGCGAGAATGTATTTGCTGTCCGAGCGGGAATGCAGATGCGATCGCATGACGATAAGCACCCTCGGTTCTGTGCGGTGGCAAGATGTTGAGCAAACTGCAGAAAGTGCTTTCTTTGATTTCTGTTGCCGCTTCTGATCGCAGCTGCGAGCATCAGCATCACTTTCGTTTTCAGGCCATAGCCCTACGTCACAATGTCAACTGCGCATTGCGATCTGCTGACTTCCTGGCCACACGGGTGTACGAGAGTCCTAGCACGCGTCCTGTGAACGTCTCCAACAAATGCTTGGCAATTGCAGCAGAACTTAGTCACGGACTCTCACGTGCACTCCAGTGCTTTGAGCTTGCAAAGTGTGGTCTTTCACAAAAGGGACCAGGGAGAGCGGTGGCTGTAATCTGAGTGCTGTGTTGCCAACGTTATCAACAATGGCCTAGCTGATCATGAGGTGGTGAATCCAGTCTAGACAATACAAGCACAGCAAAAAGAAAAAAGAAGTTAGCGCTTTTCAGCGATCATAACGGGAGCCTCCTACGGCGGCAGCCCGGAGCCAGGACACTGCGATGCAGTAAGAAGGAAAACTGAGACAGCATATCAAAGTTGCTGCTGTATCTCAGTGCTGCAAACAGTTGCAGTCTCAAGCAAAAGGCATAAAGGGGGAAGCTGTGCCAGCCATATCAAGAAATGGCTGCTGTCATGGGCATCACTGCAAGCAAAGGGTATACATAGAGGCACAAGCTGGAACATCAGAGCAAACCACACTGAGACTCAATTTGCATGACTAAACCCATATCACTGGTGCGCGGCGGGGGAAACACGGCAGCAGAGTCTGCTCAGGATAGATCGCTTCTGTGACCCATGAGATGACATCGACTTCTGCATCTTGTTCTTGCTCTTCTGGCTCTTCTGCAAAACACTGAAGTTGATCTGTGCCCGCTCATAGTGCACTTATTCACACTTCAGACCATGAAATCTGTGCAAGGAAATGAGCCAGACTGCAACGTCACATGTCAAAGCATAACACAAGGTACAATGCTGTGTCTGACATGATGTACAGCTCGTACCTTTGCTCTGGCGAGGAGCTTGCTAAGAGTTTGACCAGAAGGTGCAGCACCACGGATATTCCGAGTCCTCACAGCCAGCAAGCCATTTTGCTGGTGCCAATCGTGAGCAGTGTATGAACTGCCAGGTGATGCTGTCTGCAGCAGTAAGAACATACATTTAGCACAACAAGCTCCTGCGGACCAAAGTCAAGCATGAAGGAATCACAGCAGAACACCGAATACCTGAATTTCGCATGTAGTGGCTTGCATGGTGACCAGGGAGCGGCCAGCAGTGTTTGCTGGCTGCTGGGGACTGGCAGCCTGCGAGCTGATCTGGACTGTCTCAGCAGTCTTGAACTCCTTCTTGGTCTCAGAGTGCGCACCCTACAATGCAGCATCAGGCACCTTCAGCACAGTCTGACAGGCACAGACAAACAAAGGCAGCCAAGAGTTGTGCTGACCAGCAGGCTGCTGTACAAGGTCATTGTAGTGCTAGACAATACGCACAAAACGCAACTGATACACAGCTACATTCCTGTACCTTTGAACTGCTTGTTGTCAGCGGTTTCCGGAGTGTGTCCAGCGCAGGCTTTGCTCTGACAGTGTAAGAGGTCGCACAAGATGGTGATGCTGTGTCTGCTGAGGTAGACGCAATGTCAGTGCAAATAGACGGAACATCGATGATCACAGGCATCATGCACTTCTTCTTCTTTCCATCCTTGGAGTCTTTCATCAAAGGTACCTGCAGTTCATATCATAAAGACTCGATGGGAATTGCCGCAGACATGACAATCACCTCTCCATCACCCTATTGTTGGGTAACAGCAGCACAGCCACCAGAACAGCTTGCCCAGTCAAATGGCGACCAAAGGGGGTCAGGATTGGCGCTGACATCCTTTCTGACATCTGCAGCCTGCTGCTTATGTGCAGCCACTGGCTTGGATGCATCGGCAGGGACTGTAGATGTCACACTGTTGTTGCCAGAAAAGACAACGTCAACCATGCTAACATGCTGTCTTGTGTGGTCAGGGAGATGATCTGCAAGTCATCAGTCATCGTTGACCTCAGCACCCACATCTCAAACAGAGGTTGAACTCACACAGAGATTTCCTGACACATGACGTGTCAAAATTCATAGCTTACCATCTTTTCTACCATGTCGTTTGCCAATTGCAGTGGTCACCAGCACCAGCAGGCAACATAAGCCAAGGCGGCAGTGATGAAAGGTGCTACGCCACAGCATCAAAGACGTGCCTGCATATTGTTCAGCTGAAGGATGCATTCTGTGGGCTGAGTAGTTGTTAATCAATGTCAACAAGGTGAAGATGCTTACCAGCGCAGTCCCTGTACCCTATCAACATGGCAGACGTGTTGGCAAGTGGGGTTCCCACTGTTGGTGCCTCCCAAATGGTGACAGGGACAGTACCATCTGCACAACAAAAGGCCTGCTTGGAACAGTTAGGAGGCAGTGTCAGCTTACACACAGTGTCAGTGTCAGCAGTATACATATTGAGCACCAGTGTAAGCCTGCAATGTAGCATTTGCAAGACTTACTGTTTTTCAGCCCCGCAAACAGGAGAGCGTCTTGAAGCCCAGCACCAAAGATGTCCTGGTGAAACTGCTTTGCAGTATTGAGGTCCCAAGTAGGACTGTACATCAAGACATCTTTGCAGATAGTACAATTGCCTGCAGCGTACAAACAGCAGCAGTCAAACACAAGAGCCAAACTCGTTTCCTTTTGACTGCAACATCGCACTCTACAGTGCAAAGCAACAATCAGAGTAAAGATTTACTGGTGGTTGGCTTTGCGACAGCCACAGATCCTTACCGTACGTTGGGCTTGCACTTGTAGACACCTGAGTGTCAAGATCATCCACCAGAGAGGAAGTTGTAAAGTTTCGGCCTGCATACGACGTTTAAGTTGGTTCTTCTGTGCAAAGGGATGAAGGCGCAACTCCGCTCGGCCGCAACTGATGTCGCCAGAACTTGACGACGGCTGACAGCGACCAACAGAGTAAACAAGATGACGCTGGCTGAAAACAGCTTGGGTGACGCGTTCATGGCCACTTACTGAACTTGAGAAGTTATGAGCCGAGGCTATCTATGCTTGTGCAATTAGCTGGCTCTAGCAGGATCGACAGCGCTCGCCTTCGTTAAATGAGGTGCATGCTGACGAAATTGGCTTGACACAGGAGATGGAGCGGAAGTGTGAGCCAGTCACCCTGCCTCCTGGAAGACTCGCTGGACGTGCTGCAGAGTGCGGATATGCTGCGCAAAATCGTCGTGCTGGTATGCTGTCAGGCTTGCAACGACTGCTGAAACATGTCTTCTTGTGACCTTCTTCTGACTTCATTTTGCTGCTTATGTAGGGTAATGCCATCCCAGCCTGCAGAATCGAGTTCCGCATATGGGCCACAGCACAGCAGCAGGTCTGTAAAGATCTGGAGGGTGTTGCTACAAGACAGATTGCCAGTGCAGCTACGCAGCTGCAGCTCCACAACTGTTTCGTTAGGCTGACCCTGCAGACAGCTACTGATCACCTACACCCCTTGAACAGTGCGTCTCTACAGCGGCTAGCTGCTTTCCTCGAGACAGCTGCTTTCCACGCAGCACCTGATCTCCTCACGGGTGGAGACTTTCTACAGCACCCAGCAGTAGCTTTCACAGAAGACCACTATCATGCTCTGCAGTCAGCTACAGATTCACTGAAGACGCTCTGTCATTGTGCTGAGCCTGAACCTCGGTATGCTGGAGCAGGGCTTTGCAACAGCATAGGGGCTTTGGCTACCCTCACTTCTCTTGTCAGGCTGCATGTCAGCATCCTGCATCAGAACCCAGACTGGCAGCCTTTAGCACAGCTTTCAGGCCTTCAAGACTTGGCGTTGCAATGCCAACAGGACATGTCTTCCTGTGCTCATCAGCAATCGCGCCAATTTGCAGCGTGTGGTCATTGCCAGCCGCAGCTGGGATCACGACACTTATGCAGCATTACCACATTTGCAGTCATTACACACCATCAGCATTAAGGTGGATAGCCTGACAACTCCTGAGGCTACTGTGGTGGGGAATCTGCCGGCACCACGAGATATCAGAATGCTCATCCGCAGATGTGATCTTGTGACGCCGCGCATCTTTTGGGCACTGTCTTCTGGCACTGCAGCAGTCACACAGCTTGTTGTCTGGGAGTCAAGCAAAGTACATTGCCATGAGCTGCAGCAAATGCAGCACCTCACTCTGCTTGCTGTCGTGCGTCCACGCCATGATGTGAATGTGACTGTTTTCAAGCCACAGCAAGCCCTGAAGGTCTTGTCCATGGTCAGTTGCTTCGGCATTGATGACTCAGGGGTGCAATACATTACAGCAGCGTTTCCGAGCTTGAGGGTTGTATCAGTGTTGCATGAGGTAGAATATAGGGCTTATGTGGATTTGCCCATCATTTTTGTGCAGGCTGTGGTTTCCTTAGCTCAAGGACAATTGCTAGACCATATGTGCATAGGTGGATTGACAGGCTTGACCAGGCAAGGCATCAAGGCACTGAGGAACGCAATCAAAGCACAGCAGAGTGCTGGCCTAAGCCCAGAGACAGTGTTGATATTTTTGCCCAGCCTTTCAGAGTTTGATGGCGGCAAGTTGATGACGTATGATAACCTTGCATTTCCCAGCTTTACATTTTTCACCCATGAGCTTGGCCTTGTCCTCTCTTCCTTACTTGTAGTTGGCAGATTACAGAACCAGAGACTTGACAGTTCATTTCACTACCAGTCCCTAAATAGATACTTCACGGCACGCTTGTGGCCAGCACGATTTTTGATGCAGCGATGGAATCAACAGTACTGCTAGTAGCAATCTTGACCTCAGTGCTCTGAACACTGTTCTGTGGCATTCCCAAGGCCTCATAGGAGACATGCTTGTGTAACTCAGGAGGCGATGCTCGTCCATGTCTTGACGTGACATAGTCCTGTGACATGAAGTATGGTGACGTCAATGGTGATTACTGTGCAGTACAACATCTTTATTCACATGACTATTCCATGTAATATTGTTTGCTTCATGCCAAAAGACAATTTCCTGATGATCATGATGATTGTGTCTGTCTGCGTCACCTTTTGTCTGTTTCGTTTTCTGATGAAAGACTGCAATTGAGTCAAATGGGCTAGCTGGCTCCAACAACTGTAAAATCCTTGATTGATTGATTGAGTCACGGGCTGGCAGCAGATCATGATCTGCTGCCAGCTCGTTGACTGATCAGTCAACAAGTCTGCATATGCATGACTCTACAGGGCAAATTGGTTTCGGCCAACTTCAAAAATGCCTGGACCAGTTACTGGTCACCAGTATATATACGGGTGACAAAGATATATATTGAAGTTGTTATGTAAGACACCACATTGCGTAGTAGATGCCCTTAAGTTCACTGTACCCTTCAACAAGTAACAACAAGTAAAATACGTTTCGTGCTGTCCTGGTCCTTGTGCTGTGTTAGCTATTACTAGCACTGTCAGCTTCGGAGGACTCTCAGGATTCAGAAACGTCATTTTTGGCAAGTGCAAGCATATAGCGTAAAACCCTCTCAAAGAATGGTCTATGCCAAATCAACACTTCCGACATGCATATGAAACGCCTACATGCGTGCCGACACATGTTGCAGTGACACTTTCATACCCACATACTGATCCCGATAGATAGTGCAGTCTTGGGGACTGATCATCGTACTCATACCACTAAGACAACCAACTGCTTATTGCAGCAAACACACCAAGCACAGATGTAGTGGTTGCCTTGCTCCTATAATATTTTTGACACACACACATTGTACCTTGTTGAGCCCAGTGTCAGATATGCTTGGGGCACACCTGGGAGGGAGGAGCCTAAGTGTACCCAGGTTTGATACCTGGATTGTTATCTGCGACATGCATGCATACCTGCACAATACAATGCTGTTAGTAGCAGCAGCAGCAGCAGCAGGCAGCAGGAAGTGCTAACACCAGCGCCAGCCACAGCAGCCACGGGATGCAGATTGCCAGTCATATCTTTTCAGAGCAGAGCTGCTATCAACTGGCTATCAGCTAAAGATGCATACGTCTCTGCTGCCTGCTCTGTGAGTTCTTGAGTGTGTGTTTCTCAAGATGTCGCTACCTTTGTACATGCACCTGCCTGTGAAGGCAACGGACTGTTCACAGCACATGGTGTGTTGCATTGCTGACACGGCTAAGTCCGTGTCTGAAATCACCCTGAGTACAGATCCATGTTTGAACGCTTGCAACAGCACTGCTGCATAGCTTGGTTGCACTTGTATCTTTCATGCACAAGCCTGTTGCCAGTTACTACTTAGCAGTGCCCCAGGCACCCTTTGCTCTATGCTTTTGGCCTTGGTGGTCAGTGCAGGCAGCTTTTACAGTATCACAACCAGGACATAGACGCACGATGCTGCAGATCACCAATAGAAGCAGCCAGTCACAGGTTTCTTGCCTGGAGTTGGTTTGTGTCTGTGTTTGCAAGACGCTGCAATGTATCTAAAGCCATCTATGAGACCTTCTGTCCCTCTGAGTCATCACGAGTGTGTACCATGGTTTGTCCTCTTGTGTCAGATCCACTTGCTTTTTGCGCGGACTTGTGGCCAGCATCGCTTCCTTGAGTAGGCTGGATGCCCTTGGATGCCCCACCCTAGCTGCACATGCATAACTTGCAAACGCTTTGTCGGCCAGGGCACGCTCAAATTCACTCCAGCTCATTTGCTTCAGAATACTGAAGCAAGTGTTCAGGCAGATCAGCAACTATGCTCAAATACGCAGAATGTGGGTGACAGTGCTGGTGCCTGCCCAACACTTGCACAGCCAGTATAACAGGCTAGTGACAAGCCTGCTTCAGCAAGGCTTTGCAGCAAGTGCGTGTGTGGTACTTGCAAACCTTGTGTGTGAGTCAGCAGAAGGATATCCAGACCAGTCCTGAGTCCTTCTTCTGCATGAGCAGCGCTGAGGAGCAATTGTTGACGTGTGCTTCTTGTCAGCAGCTGACACATGTGTGACTTGTTGAGCTTGCCCTGTCTTCAGGATTGTCCTGAAACTGCAAAACAGTAATGCATTAAGGCTTGCGCCCTTCAAACTTCGGATTTGCTCTGTGGCGCCAATTGGATGCCAGTTTGCATCCACTGCAATGCCAGCAAATGGCTGGCCGCTGTGGTGGTTAACACTTTATAGGCTTAGGGCTTTCATCAGTACGTGTTCAGTCTAGCTGCTTTGTGCATGCTCAGCATCATATATATGCAATGTAGGTTTTGTTTTGATGAAGGCGTGCGCAAACGTTGATACAGCTCCACCAACATGTGTCACCACACATCATTGTACCATGCTTCATCAACGAGCATGTTAAAAAGCCAAAGGCATCACCGAATGTGATGCTGCATGCACAACTGTACGATGGGATTGCAACACAAGGCTGAGACTGCATGCAGCACGTGTAAGGTATTTGCATAGAGGCCTTGAGTACACGTGAAGAAAGAATCTAGCCGAGATGGCTAAGTAGTACTTTACGCTGTACTGGACGCTATTGTTCGCCTTGTCAAGTTTGTTGCAATCCTTGCCAGGAGGGAGCGTGCAGAGAAGGCAGCTGTGCACCAATAATTTTCACGGGGTGTGGTGCGGTGATCGGCACATACAAGATCAGCCATGGCATCGTTCATTCACTTGCCTGTAGCCAACGTAACGTCGTCAAGCTTGCTGGACCACCGACCTTGCTGCGTACAAAGGTGTACACAGCGAAGAGCTGGAGCGGGCATCAGCACTTTATGGAGGCCGTTTCAGACGCCTTGCCAGCTTAGATCTGGATACAGCAAGCGCGGCAGCGTACGCAAGCACCCCGCGACCACCTGCCAGGCTGTAGCTGCCCCTCCAAGCACAGTCAGCAGACCACAAAATGGCACAGGCGGCCACACGTCCACCTCGACTGATCACCCGATTCAGAACAAAGAGCAGCAAACAGGACCAAAGATCCTGATTGCTGGAGCAGGCATCGGAGGTCTTGTGCTAGCAGTTGGCCTGCTAAAGAGAGGCTTTGATGTCAAAGTGTTTGAGAAGAACATCACTGCCATTAGAGGCGAGGGCAAATACAGGGGACCCATTCAGGTTAGGCAGCAGCTGCTGTCACAGCTTGCCAGCGCTTGGCACTTGTTTCTGTATCTAAGCCGTTTTGTAACTGGATGCAGGTGCAAAGCAATGCGCTAGCTGCACTTGAGGCCATTGACAAGGAGATGGCTGACAAGATTCTTGCACAAGGCTGCATCACAGGAGACCGCATCAATGGTCTCGTGGATGGCGAGACTGGCAAGTGGTAAGCAAGCAGACTCGATGTGCCTTTACTGTCACTTCTTGCTGTGTCTTTGCTGAAGCTTTCTAGCTTTCAAATTATGCTAGTCATGCTGTGCTTGGGATCTAAAGCATGATTGCATCACAAAGCCAGGCGCATAAAGCAATGCAATTGCAGTTGACCTTCAGCTGGTCTCAACACATGCTATACTGCATTAAGAGCCTTTCACAAGCACCCATCATGTCCTTTGCAGGTATGTCAAGTTTGATACTTTCCACCCAGCAGTTGACAGGGGTCTGCCTGTAACTCGCGTCATCAGTCGGGTGGTCCTACAGCAGCTATTAGCTGAGACAGCCATTGACATGGCGGGCGAAGATGTCATTCTGAATGACCAAAACGTCATCGACTACCAGCATGAGGTATGATCTACCTCAGGTTTATCTGCTCTTCTTTGCAATTTTGCAACCTTTTGCAGCTGAAGTGATGCCAAATCAAGCTAAAAGGCGTCATGGGAGGAAAAGCTGCCAGCCTGATCACATCAAGTGCTTGCATTCTACTGCACAGGATGTGTTACCTTCAGCAGTATTTATCACTCACATGTGAGCAGCCAGAACATGGACCTTGGGTCATGAATGCACATCCTTAGTAAAGCTTTCTGTGCCATCTTCCAGGTTGATGACATGGGCCGCAGAAGGGTGTGGGCTGTGATGAAGTCGGGTGAGCGCTGGGAGGGAGACATCCTGGTTGGCGCAGATGGTATCCACTCTAAGGCAAGTAGTGCAAGCAGGCCATGCATGCCTGTGGCACCATACGCAGATGTCTGGTGGTTTAGATGATTTTGGCATTTTGTTACACAGCAACATTCTGAACCCGTGTGATTCCTGAGCATAGCATCAGCATGCAATTTCCTTAGACAGCTGTGCATGCACCGCTAACGGACAGCAAATGGCACAGTCTTCTGCCATTAAGTCCATTTTTGGACCTGGCAATCAAAGCAGTCAAGCTCATGCTACAGCTGCTGGGGCAGCCTGCATCAAAATCAACAACAAGTGTATTGGGCCAGCTTGGTGTGGCTCATTAGTGATATGCTTGCCTGTTCTGCCATCCCCTTTGCACCTGTATGCAGCCCAGCAGAGCTTCACAAGTCTGTCATACTCTTAGCACAACATGCTTCTTGATGTACAGGTTAGACAAAAGCTGGTGGGCAAGGGGGACCCGACCTACAGCCAGTACACCTGCTACACTGGCATTGCTGACTTCACTCCTCCAGACATTGACACTGTGGGGTACCGAGTGTTCCTTGGCAATGGGCGCTACTTTGTGAGCAGTGATGTTGGAGGGGGCAAGATGCAGTGGTATGGCTTCCACAAGGAGCCCAAGGGTGAGCCTACGTTGCTCTGTCAAGCCACCTCCCTGCAGAATGTCAGCTGTTGAAAAGTAGTATCAGAAATCCAGCTCACATGTTCTCTAGTCAGGTCAAAATGGTTGGGGATGTAGACTTGGTCTGGTCAATTGCGTCATGTGCTCATGACTGTAGACTTTGAGTATACACAATACGTCCAAAGCGATGCAAATGAAGAAAGACACGCGCATTTCACGCTGGTCTTTCTTTACTTGAATCACTTTGGACGTATTGTGTATACTCAAAGCTCTGGTCTGACTCATGTCAGTGGATTTTGCTGTTGTTTTTTCTGATGAGTTGCGTAAAGCATAGTGGGGTAAGAGAGACATGTGTCCCCCCGACCCCCTGACATGTAGACACACGATCTGTTGTTGCTGTCTGAACTTCGACCATCGTGTGCATAGGTGGTAAGGACAAGGAGAATGAGCGCAAGCAGCGCTTGCTGAACATCTTTGGTGACTGGACAGACATGGTCACTGACTTGATCAGGTATGTCACACCCTGCTGCAACTGCCTGCATCTCTCTTGCAAGTGCACATGATTCTTGCTTGGAGGCTACATGCAGCAGTGGCTGCAACAACAAGTGATCACCAGCAGCAAGAAGAATTTTTACCAATTGAACAAGTGTGGATGTGTTCTGGCGAATCCTGCATGAGCCAAAAACAAACAGTGTGAGTGCAGGCTGATTAGCACAACATCACTGGTGTGGGCAGAATTGTATAGTCTTGGTTTTGGCAAGGCATCAGAAGCACAAACCTGCACAGCATTTGAGTCTGCAGTGCACACTCTATTGCACTTGCACTTCATTGCTGCAGATCAGATTTTTCAGCAAACAAAAACAACACCAACAGTGTCCGAGTCCTTTGTCATTAGAGCCGGCTGTATAAGGTATACATATCACAGAAAGCTCCAGGCTCCAAAGTCATCACAGCACAACAATATGTGATGCCCTTCTTTGCAGGGCAACACCAGAGTCTGATGTGTTGCGCCGTGACATCTTTGACCGCCCCCCAGTCTTCAAGTGGACCAAGAACAATGTGATTTTGTTAGGGGACAGCGCCCACGCCATGCAGCCCAACCTGGGTCAGGGTGGGTGCATGGCCATCGAAGATGCACACCAGCTGGCGAAGGATCTTAGCAAAGCCAGGGACTCTTTCAAGCAGCCCTGGTTTAACATGGAGAAGATACTGGTGGTGAGTTAATTTCCACTCTGTTTTGTCATGTTGCATTTGTTTGCAAGAGCAACTTGACAATCTCTGTTGTAAGGGTCTTGGTCACTTGGTCGCAATGAGCACGTGCACACTGTGCAATACAAGGAAACTCAAGTAAATGAGCCTGCAGCATTCTGAGCATAGTTTGTTGGCGCCTGGAGTTCTGGTCTTGTTGGGGTTTGGTGTCATTTCGTGTTCGGCTTCACAGTGCTCGACGTTGAGCTCAAATACTGTCACCAACTTGCAGACCCTCAAAACACTTCTTGTTAGAAATGTATGTTACAGCACTTCAGTGGGGAAGGTGCATCCAATTGAGACCAGTCTCAGCTGAATTGCTGTAGTGACTTCTCAATGTCAGTGGTTGTTCCAGCAAGTGCACAGATGATAGACAGAGTGCTGTCCACATTCTCCTCATGTGGGCTGAACTGTGCTGGCCAGCCCGGTCTAATACTTGGCTTCTCATGAAATTGGCGCCGAAAGGCATACTTCCCCCTCCCCCCCTTTTCTGGGCTGAAGTGCTTTATATTCAAATGCAGGCCTTCCAGTGGAAGCGGTTCTTGAGGTCCAGCACCATCCATGGTCTAGCTGGCTCAGCTGCTATCATGGCTTCCACCTACAAGGCCTACCTGGGCGAGGGCATGGGACCCCTCAAGCCCCACCTCACAAAATTCAAGATCCCCCACCCTGGCCGGGTGGGCGGGTACTTTGCCATGAACCTGACCATGCCCACTGTACTGGCATGGGTTCTGGGGGGGAATGTGAGTAATCTAGCAGATGCTAGGGCTTCTTTCTGCCGCACGGCAGATCAGCCCAAAGGGTTTCGTGAGCAGGATTTCAGGACGTTTTTGAAGGATGACGATGCGCTAATCAGGGCATCCAAGGCCAGCTGGCTGTTGCTCCCAGCAACTGCCACCAGCCACCTCAATGCAGGCAAGCTGTTGCTCTAGTCTTGTCCCATGTTTGAGGCGATACAATCATTCCGACTGGACTCCTTTGTGGTACCCAGCCTTACATGCATTGCTTACATTGACTGTGTATACCAGTAAAGCTTTGCTGGCACATCCGGGTGCACATTCATACTGAACAGAGCATTGTCAAAGTCAGGCAACATTGTGCACATGAGATCCACTGGCCAGGTCAAACAATCTTGACCTGGCCAGTGGACCTCAGGTGCACATTGTTGCCTGACTTTAATGCCTGAGCATGGGCAACAGCAGCGTGGGTGTTGAAACCAGTGTTGATACACCAACATGGAGGAATATATATTTGGCAAACTGCAGATGACCAGGATGAGTTCATTGGAGCCTTGAGTCTGGGCACAGCTCAAGAGGAGGACTCAGATGTACGTGCAGTGGACAGATTCCATGGGTTGAGGGTGGCCCACCCCCTAGAGGCTCACAAGATGGGCCAGGGCATCACTGTCGGGCGAGATGCCTCCTGCAGCCTTGTTGTAGATCAGCCCTCAGTAAGTTGCAGTTTGTGCACCATCCAGTCATGTTTGGCAAAATCACAATATCCTTCCAGTCATGTGTGGCAAAGTCACAACAGTCTTCCAGTCATGTTTGGCAAAGTCACAATATGGTGCACAACACAGCCCCATATTGTGACTTTGCCAAACATGACTGGAAGAATGTTGTGACTTTGCCAAACATGAATGGATGTTGTGCATTACGCTAGGCAGAGTGGCAAGCAAAAAGCTGAAGGACTCGCATACTCGTCGTGATTGCATGCTCTGGTCGTTGAACTGTCAGCTCACAAGCAAAATGCAACAACGAATGCAACAAAATATGCACTGTCTGGAACAGGTGTTGCATCTGGTGGCTGATATTCATGATGTGTCTTCTGCAGGTATCATCTCAGCATGCACACATCAAGCGTGTGGAGAATGGTGAGTACTATGTGTCAGATGCTGGCTCTGAGAAGGGCACCTGGCTGAATGACAAGCAGCTGAAGGCAGGCCAGCAGGTCAAACTTCACCCAGAGGACAAGCTGTTCTTTGGAAGCAAGAGCCCAGAGTGCTCTTTCAAGGTCAAGCTTGCCCATGTGTCAGTTGAGAGTCAGCTCAAGAAGTATATCAAACAGGCTGAGCAGTCAAATGCCAGCAAGGGCAAGCACTCTGGGTCTCAGCAGATGGCTGGAGCGGCACATTAAATGTATCATTCCTGTACAATGTCTCATCAATTGCAGCTGCGAGCATTTTGATCCATCAGCTGTTTTGGCAGCACCCTATTCTTTGGCCTTTTGCACTATGGCCAATGGTTTCAGCTTTGTCGTGCACCGTACAACAACAGATTTTGCTAGGTTGTAGTCTAGTTATGGGAAGACCACTATGCAGAGAGCATTGACTATTCAGTGACAGCGAGGTGTCCTGACAATGAGCTTGCATATGTGTGCAATACTGAGAGTACCCAAGTGGGGTACAGATCTGTCATTTTGAGAAGAGGAATGAGAAGAGGAACGACTTGTGTACTGTGACTCTGTCGTCGTGTCTGCTGACAAGCAACTCCTGCAGAGTACATATTATTTATTTCGTCATGTGTACGCTATGTTTAGCATCAATTTTGTTGCTGGCCTGCATTTTATGTAACCTGGTTAGATCATTGAAAGCATGCGCTGGCTTACACCAATTCTCGCAGGCAGACTGATGTGTTATGGTCATGTCATATGTAGATGTGATGAGCCTGCAAACAGGGCTAGCTGTGATCCAGTAAGTCATGTTCGAGTCGCCGTTATCCAACACATTGCAAGTGTGGCAGATTCCAGCAAAACTTGCATTACACTTTGTGCTGACACGTGTGTTTGGCACTGTGGTCAACATACGTTGACAAGCATAAAGATACACATCAGTGTCTTTTGTGAGAAACAGCAGCCAGAAATAATTGTCGCTGACGCCAAGTCCCTTGTATAAAGCTCAACCAAATGTAAGGTGCAAGCAACACATAACGCTGTGCAGATTGGTGCACCAGAGGATGTGTGACTAGCCTACGTCTTCCCTGCAGCATCCATTGATGCATCTCAAATTGCTTGTCTTTGGGGTGTCCCCTGCAGGTTCTCAGAAAGTTTGTTTTTGCTCTTCCGTAGGAGGCCCGTGATATGGCTGCATGAGTGGTGCAGCTACAAGGAGCGCATGCGAGCAAGGGCGGCACCATCCACTAAGACAGCCTGATCACTGCTGCGCCGGCAGACTGTCTCAAACATGATGCGCCTGCCACTGATCTTCTTCACTGTCACTTCAGCCTCAAGTGCCTCATGCAACTGCATGCACCACATGCGACTTGTCTGTATCAATCAGGCGTTGTGTTTGCAATTACCTGTTCAAAAGGTCAGTGCAGCTAACAAGGCGTGCAGCCAGAGCTCAAGCAACTGCACGCTCTCACGCACAAATTGTCTCTTGAGACTAAGGTCAGTCAATGTCCGAATTGTCAGCGCAGCAAGCGGGATGTGTAGACAGAGCAATAGTCAAGACGTCGCATGTACAGGATGCATGCTTTGATATTGCCACAACACAGTTTCAACATGGCCTGCATACTTATTGCACTGCTTTCTGCTAGAAGTCAGCTTACCAAGGCCACTTGACGGAAGTTCAGAGTCTGGGTCAAATACAAAGCACCAGGAAACTGACTGCCAATGATTGCGGGGAACAGCGATGCACACAGCATGCCTGGAAGCACTGGAGCGCTAAACCCTGTTGTCACATTCAGTACAGAAGTTGGTTGATACAACAAGAGCAGGAGCTGTAGTTTTCTGTCTTTGAGGTTCCTTTCTTTAAGCTGAACCAGGAGTAAACATCAAGACATGAGCTTTGTGCTGTCAGATTCTGAGGGAAGCAAAACCATTTAGAAGATGCTGCACATGATTGGTAGTGTAACACCTGCATCTGAAGCTGCACTGGCAGAAGTATGTATTGGGTTTGCATCCCCTGTCAACGTTGCCCATGCCTCTACTTCTGCAGCCTGAAATCCGGGATGCTTGCGTACGAAGCTCTCTCTGTACAGCGTTTTTATTGCAGTTTAGGTACAGAGTGTCTGCAACAATGGGTGCCCAAGTTATGAGAAAGAGAAGCGTACCCGTCTCGAGGTGATGCTGGTGAGTGGATGTTCCTTTCGATTATCTTTTGGGAACGTCGACTGGCGAGATGTGAGCAACGATACAAGCTCCCTGCCATTCGTTCAGGCTCACAACAAGCTGTTGGACAACACTGTACCACTCGAAACGCTCAGACTGCTGCACAGCATATCGACCACGACGTGTGCATATTTTGCTCAATGACAAGAGCAGCCCAGGCTCGGCGGAAAGTCTCGACTTGGCAACGTCAAGTGGTCTGTCACAGTTGGCTTGTGGGTCCTGCAGCACTGGCTGCTGAAATCAAAATGCACAACACACATTCAGTGTGCGACACTGCATGGGTTGCAGGACCTGTAGCGCTTGATCGCTGAGACCTACTGTGCGGAGAATCTACATGTGGCCATACCTGGTTAGTTGACTTCTGATACTGAATTGGCATGCATGACTAAGCACAAAACTTGCAGAGCCAGCCTTGGTTTGACAAACATCGGGCACATCGCATACGTCTAAACCATACCTACACCAACCTATTTGGACAGCCTAGACAGTGCAGGAACTTCTCTTTGGGTGCAACCATGCTACTTTGATGTGAGACCATGGTTGGCTTCTGGCAAGTCATACACTAGTAAGAGTGCAGCACCATGCAAACATGCAATGCACCTCAGCATGCAGCTCAGTCTTGCATACAGCTCAGTCCTGCATTATGGGAGACACCTTTGCATGCACATTCGTAATATGCTGTTAGGGCTTGAGGCTTTGGCCCGTGCCTACTTGTCATCCACGTCAGCGAGGTCCAGGTGAACCATTTTCTTTGATCGTCCTTGACAAACAAAGCAGTCCATCAGTCTTGATCAGCAAGCTTACAGACCATCCCACGATGGCATCAGCGATGTTTCGCAATGGGCGTCAGCACTGGCGCCAGATCTCGAAGCTGGCAGCGGTAGCTGGACCTGCAGGTCTACCTTCCAACACTGCTGTGAGGCACTTTGCCAGCGAAGCCGGTTCCGCTTCAGGAAGCAGTGGCACTGTAAGTGATACTTTCGTAGCTCCTTGTCAGGTTGCACGGCTCACAGCCGGCGTCTGCCGTTCCAATTGCTAGATCAACTTTTAGTAAGGCTGCTTCACGCAGAAATGGTTCATCGGATTGGTGGGTCTCACTGGAGGTGTTTGGGCCGCTGAAAAGTATGGCTTGTTGGGCAACGTGTTGGGACTACCTCCCAAAGCGTCCAAGGTGTACCAGTTGTTTTGCCGCGTTTTGGCATGCTGTTCTACCGTTGCGCCGCACGCTTCATCTTTTGTTTTGTCCAGCATCGAAATTAGCAAAGTTTACCTGCTGAACGAGCCTCGCTTTGTTCCTGGCAGGACGGAGTAGCTACCAACCTCGACTACAAAGCGATTAGGGAGGACATTGCATCTCTGTTGGATGCTGAGGACTATGACGACGGTACCCCTTGCTGCTCACTGTTCAAGCGATGCGTCGTGCTGCAACTGACTGCACGCTGCTCTTCAATTCAAGTTGTCTGTCTGCTTGACAGGCTCATATGGTCCAGTCCTTGTGCGACTTGCATGGCATTCTTCTGGAACATACAGTAAAGAGGATGGCACAGGAGGTTCAAATGGTGCCACCATGAGGTACATATGCAGTGTGGACCTCTCTGCATGACAAAAGCTGTGTTGAGCATGACTTCTGGCAAATGCCAGGAACTGATTTGTTTACAGCGGAATGACATTGTCCTCACACATTTGTCAGTCCAAATGTACCACAGCATGGATACACACGAACCCAATGTCAGCAGATTCTGGCATGAATCAAGAGTGTCATGCAGGTTCCGACCTGAGGCCGAGCACTCAGCAAATGCAGGTTTGCACATTGCTAGGGAGCTGCTGGAGCCCATTAAGAAGAAGTACCCTGGGATCAGCTACTCTGACCTGTGGACTCTGGCAGGCTGCGTTGCTGTAGAGGAGATGGGAGGTGAGTAATCACTTGCATCACAGTGTTCTGATGTCATGCATTTTGGCATGATATTCAGTATGGCTTTAAATAATGAATGCAAGGATAGGCAGATTTTGATATCTCATTGATGCATGCTCTGTACCCCTTATTACCCCAGAAAAGGCAGGCTGTCAGGACAGCCAGACTATCTCTGTTGAACTTGGGCGGTGCATGTGTGGTCTGTTGCAATCAGATCACATAGACTTTGCCGAAGAGATTGTCACCATTGCACACGCAGCCTGTATACACATCTGTGCAAGCAGTTGCACAATGATCACATCCTGCCCCTGCCTCAAGAAACTTGGAAGAGAGATTGTCCAGTAGTGATCCAGCAAATGCTGCAGCTTCATTGCTTAGCTGCCTCACCAAGCGTCACCAAGATTCACCAACATGCAGTGCGGCATTATTGGACATGACAGTATGACCAGCCAGGCTTAGCTAACATACACTTGCCTAGCATCATCGATAGCTTGGTACATGCCATCACAGCACTGCAGTACGCAGCTCCAGACTTTAAACCAACAAGTCTGTGTGTTTCATGCAGGCCCACAGATCAACTGGAAGCCAGGCAGGAGTGACCGGATTGATGACAAGGCCTGCCCTGAGGATGGCCGCCTGCCTGATGGTGCCAAGGGCGCCCCCCATGTTCGAGACATCTTCTACAGAATGGGTTTCAATGACCAAGAGATTGTAGCCTTGTCAGGTGCTTGTTGGCTGCACCTGCACTGCCTGTGCAAATCATTGCAGCAAGTCAGGCTAGCAGTCACTTGTGGTTGTCATGCTTGCTGCTAGCAGCTACAAGAGGCTGTCATGTCAGCTGTATTGTCAAACTGTTGATGACTATCTCCGGGCAGGCTGTTCAGAGTAATTGGTGCACTTTGGTGATCTCTTGGGCTGGAGCTACTGCAGAATCATTGCTGCACCTCAACTGTTTCTCAGACGCAGACTCCCCGGCATGTGTCAACTTGTTTCCGCCTTGGTAGCGGTTGATTCCATTGTTGTGACACAGCAGCTCAGTCTGTTGGTGTGGTGCAGGGGCGCACTCTCTGGGGCGTTGCCACACAGACCGCAGTGGGTTTGAGAACCCCTGGACCAACTCACCCACCACCTTCTCCAACCTCTACTTCACTGAGCTGCTTGACACCAAATGGTACGCTCTCTTGCCCCTCTCATGCATCCAATAGATGTCCAATGCAGTGCAGTGTACCCATGTCAGGTGATGCATGCCTACTTTCACTTGCAAAACGGGTGAGCTGTGCAGCAAAATCTCACTGCAAGTTTGTATCATCTTTCTTGGTCCCTTGGGCGTCTTGAGCTGCGTTTGCCTCAAATGCAAGTGTGGCTTTTTGCAGGAAGAAGAGGAAGTGGAACGGCCCTCCTCAGTATGAGAATCCAACAGGAGAGCTGATGATGCTTGAGACTGACCTGGTAAGCTGTTGTAGCAATTGTTGCACCTGAGTGCTGAGAGATCAGCGTTCTAGCTTGCCTTGGTGCGGTCTGAGTTTATCAGTGCGGGAAGGCTGGGATTTGCTGCTGTAGTTGAGTGCTTTGTACCTTGTGCACTTAGCCCAAGTTCTGTTTGTTGATTGTTATGCTTCTAGTTGTGCTTACAATCCGCCCTACTGTTGTGCAGTCCCTGATCAAGGACAAGAGCTTCAGGAAGTATGTTGAGCTATACGCCAAGGACCAGGACAAGTTCTTTGAGGACTTTGCAGCTGCGTACCAAAAGTTGCTGCATCTTGGGGTGCCTGTCAACAATCCTGGCCAGCATGCACCAGCTTAAGCAGCGCACACTATGTGTACCAATACGCCCAAGCAGCTTAGAACTAGTTTGTACTATGCTCACTAGCATGTTGTTGGTAAGGTGAATAGCATGGTGCGACTTCTTGTGTTGCCAAGGCTTGGTCTGTGTGTAGCCTAGTCACTGTGCAGGATACTGTATGCGATTCGATGTTTTGTTGTTGCCAGCTATGCATATGCGCTTTCCACATGAGAGCCTGCTGTGTGAGCACATTTGTCTGCAGCCATACTGGCAGTCACTTGCTTTGTAACAAACATGTTCACTCATGCTGCTGCAGCAGCTGTGCTAGCATTTTAGCTAACAATGCTGCAAGAGCTGGAACGTGTTATCAGACATTCAAGATAGGGTAACGCAGGGTGACAACTGTCGTAAATCTTTGTAGGAGCAACACTAATACGAGAATTTTTCCAAGTACCAAAACAAGCAAAAGGATAAACAATATGTAAGGCCTGAAGTGGCAATCAACAATGCACAAGCTGCGTCTGGATCGAATCCCCTCCATAGCACAGCCTGGACACTGATCTCTTGCTGGAATCTGTTGGGTAGCTTATAGTAGTATCAAGGACTAGTGCATGTCTAGTACATCATCGAGAAAACCAATCTTGGCATCTCCTACACTCTCATCTGTACCTGCATGCCATTAGCTTGCTTGCAAAGAAATTTGCACGCCACTGCACTGCATACTTGAAGGGACTGTCAGCGGCACATGAGTCATGCTGCCATGACACAATGCACGCACAGCACATCAGACAGGATGCAATTTTCATTTCATTCAACACCTCACAGTCTGGGGTGTGGAGCCAAACGTGACTCATCAGACATCCTGGCTTGAAAGGACAGGGGACAGGGGAAAGTCTTGGAAAGCACATCTGTATGTGGTGTGCGAGAAACTTTTAAGTACGAACCTGTTCCCAGAGGCAAGTCTTGATACTCTGCCAGCTCTGTGACAGCCACCCTATGAAGAGACAGCAGGAGCCTGTTGCGCACCCCTCGTCTCGCCGCCTCACTCCTTACCCTCCCTGCTGCTGCACTGGACACTCCCGCCTCCTGCTGTGACCCTGCTGGCGGATTCAAACTTGGCACTCTTTCCCTCCCCGCTGTAGCCCTCGACGCTCCTGCCTCGTGCTGTGACTCTGCTGCCAAGTTTGAATCCAAACCTCTCTCATGATCTGTTGCTCCACTGCACACGGCTATCTCATGCTGAACATTTGCTGAAGCTTGGGCAGCACCAGATTGCCCAGGTACATTTTCAGAACCAACTTCTGCCTGTATTGATGCAACCTCATCTGGTTTCAGCCCCCTCTGTGCTGCTGTGCTGACTGTCACACATTGGGGTCCTAATGGCACCTCAAGGCTTGCATGAGGACTAGGGTGAAGTGTGGTTGGAGCCTCGAGCCCAACCTCAGCCCCCATGTTAGGGCTGACTTCAGACTGAGATGTGGCTGATGCATCAGGACTGGGGTGAGTAGCGTGATGAAGCATCTGCTCTTCTGCAGTACCCTGCAACATCAGGATGCAGTTTGACATTATCCATGATCACATCTTGGACAGCAAACAGGCTGGTGATGCTCAATGTCAGCTCTGCAACCATGACACACTCGTGACAAAGCAGCTCATCCTGCACAGCAAAAGGCTGGTGTCGCCCTCATGTGTCACCTTAGGGTTTACATATGCATGTGTTACCGTACGGTGTTACCGTACAGTATTACCTTCATGACTAGGGTCTCTACATGAACAGCCTGTGCTGCGCCCATGCGGTGGGCTCTGGCAGTCACTTGCGCTTGCAGGCTGGCATCCGCCAAGGGCTCCATCAGGAACACCCAGCTGACAAAGCTGAGGTCCAGCCCCACCGAGCCTGTCTCATCCATCAACAAAACCCCCACACCTGCCTCATGCTGCAGCAACACGCACAAGTTGGCTGACTCACCACACCATGTGTGAATTTCTGTGAGCCAACAACTCCATGAGCAACATGCCCACACCTGCCTCATGCTGCAGCAACACACAGAAGTTGGCTGACTCACCACAGCATGTGTGAAATTCTGTGAGCCAATGACTCCATCAGCAACAACTCCATCAACAGCATGCCCACACCTGCCTCATGCTGCAGCAACACGCTTAAGTCGAATCACACAACTTCACAAATGGTGTGGTGAGTGCCTCGTGCTGCAGCAACATGCAGAAGTTGGCTCACACAACTTGACAAATGGTGTTGTGAGTGCCTTGTGCTGCAGCAACATGCAGAAGCTGGCTCGCAGAAATTCACATATGGGGTGATAAGTCGGCTGATGACTCCATCAGCAAGGCCCAGCTTACAAAGCTGAGGTCCAGCTCCTGTTTGATCCTGTATAAGTCGCTAGGATTGCTGTTTTTGCCTCATGCTATACTGAATGTACATGCCACGCTGTACTGCTCATATGTAATTGGGTGGAAAGTTGCAAGGAAGACTTTCCACTACCAGCTCACAATGCTGAGGTCCCAACCTGAGCTTTTCCATCAACAGAATGCCCACACCCCATTCAGGCTGCAAACATCAGGCATGCAAATGTACCAAAGAAATGTATGTAAGCTGCGCCCTCCAATGAGGATCACCCATCTCACACAAATAAAACAGACTGTAACAACAACAAAAATGAAATGAATGAGACTTCACTACTTTTCACAAGTTACACAAGTTACCCCACAAGTTACACACAACTGCGGCTGTCTCACTCATTTATAAGTTTCCCAAGTCTGCCTCATGCTGAAGCCAGAGCCAATGATAGACACTGGCATCTCACGGAGCACTGTCTCTGCAGACTTGCCCAGGCTGCTTGTGTGCTGCTTCACTTAAGAGTGGATAATAATGATAACAATAATAAATCCACTTCCCAGCTCATGATGAGCTAGGTATGTGCAGGACAAGTCTTGTCTCTCCAAAGCAGTCTGTCTTGCGCACCTCTATAAGGTCTACCAGTTCAACAGTTTAGATGTTTGGATGCCGTGATCAAGTTTGCAATGAATCCATATCTTGTGAGACAGGGCTCAGCTTACCTGAAAGGTGGCCACAGCTGCAGCCTTGTGTGCTGCTTCAGTAATGCAGCAATCAAGTTTGCCATAAATACATATCTTGTGAGACAGGAGTCAGCGCACCTGAAAGGTGGCCACAGCTGCAGCCTTGTCCTTAGGGCTCATGTCTTGCTTGAGCACAGCCAGGGGAACCCCATGAGCACGCAGGTGGCTGCTGATCAGCTGGATGTGCATCCAGAACTGACTGAAGACAATGGCCTTGGTCAGGCCCTTGCCTTGCTGCTGGGACGCCTGCAACACAGCATGCAGAGCTTCGCACTGACTCTTGCATGTGTCACTGAACGTACTGTCTGAGGCTGGTCAGCTAAGTATAATCACATTATGATA
>JAABUW010003101.1_pt1 | contig 24121 bp, 19 predicted proteins | sample 5560081 | NCBI WGS metagenome assembly JAABUW01 (sample SAMN10711882, study PRJNA513363) | rock metagenome | isolation source: Antarctica rocks | place: Antarctica: Victoria Land, Knobhead sud | reverse complement strand
TCTGCTCCGACGGGTCGGTCTGCCCCACCCAGGGCGCGGCCAACCCCGCGTTGACGATCATGGCGCTAGCCTCCCGACTGGCCGAACGCATCATCAGCGGGGCTGCGACGGATCAGGGCCGAGCCGGCGCCGGCCTCAAGCAGCCGGTCGACTAGACGGTATGAGCGAGGCCTCAGCCCACCCTCATACCGTCTAGGCCACCCGGAACTGCTCGGCGTCGGTGCGCTTGAACACCAGCCCGAATCCCGGCCGGCCCTGGTCCGGGCGCAGCACGCCACCGGTCGGGTCGAGGACCCCGTCGAAGAGCATGCCCTCGATCCGCACATGGTCATGGAAGTACTCCAGATGCCGCAGGTTGGGCACCGCGGCGGCGACGTGCGCATGCAGGTTCGGCGCGCAGTGCCCGGACACCTGCAGGTTGTGCGCTGCGGCCACCGCGGCGACGCGCAGCCAGTCGGTGATCCCACCGCAGCGGGTGACGTCGACCTGCAGACAGTCCACCGCCTCCGCTTCAACCATCCGGGCGAAATAGACCAGGTCGTAGCCGTACTCCCCGGCCGCCGTGTCCGGGGAGGTCTGGTCGCGGACCTCACGCAGCCCGGCCAGGTCGTCAGACGACACCGGCTCCTCGAACCAACTCACCTGCTGCTCGGCCATCGCGTGCGCCATCCGGATCGCCTGCTTGCGGGTGTAGCCGCCGTTGGCGTCGACGTATAGCTCGACGTCCGGGCCGATCACCTGCCGGGCGAAGGCGATGCGGGCCAGGTCCCGGGCAGGGTGGCTGCCCCACGACTCCCCGATCTTGATCTTCACCCGGGGGATGCCCCACTGTCCGACCCAGCGCTCCAGCTGGGCGCGGGCAGTGGGCTCGTCGTAGGTGGTGAATCCGCCGCTGCCATAGATCGGCACCTCGTCGTAGGCCCGGCCAAGCAGCCGGCAGACCGGCAGGTCGAGCAGTCGGGCCTTCAGGTCCCACAGCGCGGTGTCCACCGCGCTGATCGCACACGACACCAGCCCGGGCCGGCCGAGGTTGCGGATCGCCCGCACCATCGCCTCCCACGCCCCCGGCACGTCCAGCACGGACTGGCCGACCACCGCGGTGGCCAGCGGGCCGTCGATCACCTGCTTGGCCCCGGCGCCGGCGTAGCTGTAGCCCAGCCCGGTCACCCCGCCGCCGGTGGCCTGCACCAGCACCAGCGTGGTCGTAGACCAGGCAATCGTGCCGTCGGCCTCCGGCTGATCGGTCGGGATCTCATAGACCGACACCGCCAGACCCTCCACCGCCACTTCAGAGACACTCACCGACTCCACCTCTCCTTCTCCGGTCGCGCGCAACTGCCGAACACCGCTCACCGCATCGTCTACACCAAGAGTGGCGCCTACCTCGCCGCCGCCTACATCGACGACCCCCGGATGGTGGTCGATCACAAGCTGTACTGGGCCACCCTCAGCGGCCCGGACGAGGCCCGCTACCTCACCGCCGTGCGCAACAGTCCGGCGCTGCTCGCGCTCGTCCAGCCGCTACAGGGCCCGGGGGGAGCACAACCCGCGTGACTTCGACAAGTACGTCTGGCAGGCCCCCATCCCGCTGTACGACGAGGGCGACGATCTGCATCGGGAACTGGTCGATCTCGCGGTCCGCGCCGAGCAGGTGGCCGCCGCCCTCGACCTGCCTCGACAGTCCCTTCCAGGCGCTGCGCCGCCGGGTCCGGCCGGCCCTGCTCGCCGACGGCGGGAGCGGCGACCTCGACCAAGCCGTCACCCGTCTGCTCACCTGATCATGCTCACCTAGCGACCGCCTTTCCACAGCCTGTCACCGACTGCAGTCCGCACACAGGTCGGCCCACGTACCTTTCGGCACGACAGGACACGGTCGGGAGGTTGGCGATGTTTGCAGCGGGCCGAGGGCGTCAAGATCGCGCACTCCCACGGCTGGCTGCGACGTACCGTCTGGGTGACGGTGAACGTCGGTCGCGACACCTACCGGGTCGTGAAGATCCACCGCGATCGCTTCGCTGAGCTGCAAGCCAACCAACAGACCAAACCAGTTCTGATCGTCACTGTCGGGGAGCGGTCCTTCTGGCAGTACCAGGGGCGCCACTACTCGACAACGACGGCCTCACCGCCCGCCAGGTCCACGCCCTGCTGACCAGCCGCACCAAGCGAGACGCCGGGCGGGTCAACCGAGCCGAGGCGATCCTCGACCTCGACGGGCAGGCAGGCCCCGCCTGTCCGTCGGCGCCGCGGCGCGATCCCCGATGACGTCAAGCACCTCGTCCTGGCCCGCGACCACCACCGCTGCCACCACTGCGGCTCGACCAGCGAGCTGCAGTTCGACCACGTCATCCCCCTGGCGATGGGCGAGGCCAGCACCGTAGAAAGCCTCCAGGTCCTCTGCGGACCCTGCAACCGCCGCAAGCGTGCACGGGTCTCCGTCACCTGATCGGCCAGGCCCTCTCCAAACGAGGGTGGTCGCCAGCAGCGGCCGTACCGGTGGCGAGCTTCAGGCTCGGCGTAACCCTTGCCCGTCGGGATGACACCCAGCCAACAGGCCGGGTACTGTTCGCGCCGACCCGGTCACTGCTCGTGGTGGTCCGGGGAGCGCCGTCCGTGCCGGGGGGTCGAACCGTGGGTACAGCTCTGCTGCTGATCGGGGTTCTCGCCTGGGCCGCGGCCATCGTCGTCGGACTTGTGGCGGTGGTGCGCCGGCTGATCCACCGCCGGGCCAAGGCGACAGCCCTGACCACGGCCGGGCTGGGCGGCGCCGGGCTGCTGCTGTTCATCGGCGCCGCGGTCGCCGGGCTGCCCGCGCCCACGGACTCCCCCACCGCGGCCACTGGCGCTCCATCACGATCGCCGGTGTCGGGGATCTCACCGAGCAGCCCCGCACCCACCAGCCTCCCCTCGTCGGCTCCGCTACCGCCGCCGACGGCGGCCTCCCCGACCCCGACCTCGGCAGCACCGGCCGCGGCATCGCCGCCGGCGGTCACCGCGCCCGCCCCAGCGCCAGCAAAGCCGACGGCCACACCCCCCCGGCCGCGGCGCCGGTAGTAGCGGCGCCGGTCGTGCCGGTCGGACCGGTCGTGCCGGTCGCGTCCGGGTCGGCTGCCACCGCCGCCGTCCTGCCGGTCGAGGGCCGTGCGCCGAAGACCGAATCCTCCCGGGAGGCGTTCGGCCCGGCCTGGACCGACCAGGTCGGCGTGCCCGGCGGGCACAACGGCTGCGACACCCGCGACGACGTGCTGCGCCGTGACCTGACCGGCATCCAGACCGTGCCCGGGACCGGTGGCTGCCAGGTCGCCGCCGGCACGCTGCCCGACCCCCACAGCGGCATCCGCATCCCGTTCACCCGCGGGGTGACCACCAGCGGCGCGGTGCAGATCGACCACGTCGTGGCCCTGTCCGGTGCGTGGCAGACCGGCGCGTTCGCGTGGGCCCCGGACAAGCGACTGGCCTTCGCCAACGACCCGCTGAACCTGCTCGCGGTCCAAGGCTCGCTCAACGAGGCCAAGGGTGACGGGGACGCCGCCACCTGGCCGCCCCCGAACAAGACGGTCCGCTGCGCCTACATCGCCCGCCAGATCGCCGTGAAGACCGCCTACGGGCTCTGGGTCACCCCGGCGGAGCAGCAGGCCAGCCAGCGGGTCCTGACCGGCTGCCCCGGGCAGGCCCTGCCCACCGAGACCGGCTCGGCGACCTCCGACCCAGCCCCGGGCGCACCCGTGCGCACCGCACCCCAACCCACCCCCAGCCCCAGCCCGGCGCCGGCCCGGCCCACCGCGGGACCGTCTACGGCAGCCGGGGTGTATTACGCGAACTGCGCCGCCGTCCGAGCCGCCGGAAAGGCGCCCCTATACCGGGGGCAGCCCGGCTACCGGGCCGCCCTGGACGGTGACGGCAACGGGGTGGCCTGCCAAACCGAAACCAGCGGCGGCGCGGGATCCGGTGGCGGGTCAGGCACCGGCGGGGGGGTCGGTGACCTACAAGAACTGCACCGCCGTCAAGGCCGCCGGGAAAGCGCCGCTGCGGCGCGGGCAGCCCGTGTACTTCCGCAAGCTGGACCGGGACGGGGACGGGATCGCCTGCGAGAAGTGACCGACGGGCTGCACCTGGCCGGGTCGCGCAGATCCGGCCCCGACCGGGTTGGTCATCACCGAGACCCAGGCCACGGCCCGGGTTACTGCTGGTGTGACGTGCCGCAAGGGTCCCGGCCAACCGTGCGCGTGCTGACGCCTTCCGCGCCGGCCACGGTCCGCCAGCTCGCCCCGACTGCGACGGCCGCACGGACCCGCCCGGCCCGGGCGCGGCTGAGTTCTCGGCTGGTCTGGGTCCGGGTCGGCGTGGCGGTGCGCGCCCACCAGTCGGGCAGGGACGGGGCGTGCCAGCGGCGATGCCAGCCCAGCACCGTGCTGATCCCCGGCCCGCTCGGCGCTCCCGGCGTGGGCCTCAAGCCGGGCCACGGAAACGTCGAGCAGCCGGGCCGCCTCGGGGGTGCGGACCCACCCCGTCCCCGACCAACGGGTCCCCCACCACGGCCTGGCAGCTGGGCGACCGGCCCCCACTGGTGGTCTTCCCGGGCGGCCGCCCACAGCCCGGCGAGCCGGTCCCGGTCGGTGGCGGTCAGCCGGCCGGGCAGCCCGGTGTCGGTGACCGGATCGGACCGGGCCGGCGTTCCCGGCGGCCCCGCCCCCGCGACCAGCGCCGCTGCCGTCGCCTCGTGCTGACCGGCGACCCGGAGCGGGGCCGGCTCGTACCGGTGGGCCACGGGGGCACCGTAGGACGCGGCCGGTCGCGCCTGGGCGGTCATCTCAGCCGGTGGCGTCGTCGAGCAGGGCAGCGGTCACGGTCTCTACGGGCAGCCCGGTGCGGGCCGCGGTCAGGGCGACGAGTCGGGCCCGCTGCTCGGGCGGGGCGCTCAGGATCAGCGGGGCGATCTCGTGGACGGCCTCGACCAGAGCCACCGGGTTACCGGCATGCCGCGCCCACCGATCGAGCCGGTAGACCAGCGCCACATCCAGCAGTGGACTGGTCCGGGCCAGGGCGCGGCGCAGCCCCCGAGGTCCGTGGGCGGTGAGCAGGTCCGCCGGGTCACAGCCGGCGGGCAGCAGCACCACCTGCGCGGGCAGGCCGGGCAGCAGGTCCGCGGCACGGTTGGTGGCCGCCTGCCCGGCGGGGTCGCCGTCATAGGCCAGCAGCAGTCGCCCACCGCGACCGGCGATGGCCTCGCGCAACTGGTCGGCGTGAGCCGCGGTCAGCCGGGTCCCCCCGGCCGCCAGCCCGATGTGACCGGCCGCGTCGACGGCGATCGCGTCCACCGCCCCCTTCGACGAGTACCACGCTGCCCCGTCCCGGGGGTCGGCCTGCTGGGTCAGACCCAGCAGATGCTCACCTTCGCGGGACACGCAGGTCGTGGCCGTGTTCACCCATTTCGGGGCCGCGGGGTCCGCGTCCAGGAGCCGGCGGGCGGTGAACCCCACCACACCGGCCTGCTCGGTTCGGGGGGATGACCAGCCGCCCCCGCAGCGCGTCCACCACCACCGCACCGCCGTCCCGGCGGGCGGGGGCGGCGACACCGGCCGCGAGCAGCTCCGTCGCGGTGAATCCCTGCCCGTCCAGCGCGGTGACCAGCCCGGCACCGGCCGGCGCCGGTGGGGGCGTACCCGGCATGCCAGCGGCGACCGATCGGGGTATCCGCGGACAGGTCCACCAGCCCCCGCCGGCCCAGCAGGTCCAACCCCAGGCAGGGCCGATCGATCAGCAGCCGGCGACGCCCGCGACCTCCTCCGTGTCCCGGCCGAAGTCCTTCGGCCGCACCGACCGCCACCCTGCCGGGAGCAGCGCTCCCTCGGACGACACCGGACCGACCCGCACCGCAGAGCACCAACCGACACGACGACCGGCGGGCGCCGAATCCGCGGGGTTGACAACTCCCGACACGCACGCCACCAGCGACAACACCCTCCGGACTGGGCCCCGACACGCCGACTGGGCCCGGATTGGGACCGAAACCGTTCCCAATCCGAGCCCAATCGAGGAAGAAAACGACCAAATCGTGAGACCCGGAGAACCGCCAAATTGCGTTTCCCCAGGTCAGCAGGGGTGGGCCCCGTGGGAATCGAACCCACAACCCGCGGATTAAAAGTTCCACCCCTCCCGTTCCGCCTCGTCCCGGGAAGGACCAGTGAGTGCCATCCCGGCTGTCCAAAGCGGTTTCAGGCATCCGCCGGATTCGCCTCCGTGCGTCCAGGCCCAGCCGGTCCCTGCTCGTCCGGCCACAAAATGGCCACACCGGACCGGACGGCCGGAGGTACTAGCCAGCCTTACCACGACCGCGCCGACTGCCCCGCAAACTCGGCGGGCCAGTCTGGTCATCGACTCCCCCTTCGCCGCCGTCCCGGAATGGGTGATCGACGCCCCCATCAGCGACACCGCCCTGCGCCTCTACTGCGTGCTGCTCCGCTACGGCAACACCACCGGGCACCGCATGCCCTCCCGGGCAACGCTCGCCGCGCGGCTGCACAAGAAGAGCACCGACACCATCGACCGCGCCCTGCGCGAGCTGGAGGCCCTCGGGGCGCTCGCGGTGGAACACCGGGCCACCGGCACCGGCCGCGCCCTGACCAACCGTTACCACCTACTCACCGCCCGACCCGGAACCGACCAGGCAGGCGCCCGCGCCCCCCAGCGGGAGGGCCGCACGGATGCGGCTGCCCACCAAACCGAGCAGGCCCAACCACCAGCGCCGACGCCCCCACCCACCGACCGGGATGGCCGCACGGATGCGGCCCCCACCGGCCGCACCACTGCGGCCACGGTGGCCGCACCAATCGGGCAGGACAGAAACCCCTCTACCCAGACACCACCCCACCCCATCCCCTCCGAGACCGACCCGACCCGTGACGACCCAGTCCAGTCAGCCCCGGCCGGTGATGCGGAGGTCCGGCTACTCGACACCTGCGGCATCACCAACCTGCGCGCCCTGATCGGCCAGCTCCACGACCACCGCCGACACCTCGCCCGCCCCATCACCCCCTGGAGCCGGGGACGCGTCCTCGCCGCCCTCGACACCGCCGTCACCCACCACGGCTGGCCACCCGACCAAGCCGCGCGAGCCCTGCTCGCCGTCGCCGCCGACCGGCACACCACCAGCCCCATGCGCCTGACCGCACCCGGACCCTGGTGGAACACCCGTCCGGAGGTCCGGCCGTCCGGTTCGGCGCGGGCACCGGTTGCGCCCCGACCCGACCCGGCCGTCGCAGAACGTGGCGTCGCCCTGGCCTGGCAGCTCCTGAACGCCCGGCCGGAACGGACATCGACATCAGCCACGGCCAGCTCCAGGTCACGTCCACCGGTGGGCGGCGACGCCTCCGTCATCCGTCGTGAGCGCGCCTCGCGATCCACAGCAGCACCGGGCCCTGACGGCTGTTTCGATTCGGGACCGGGGACGCGCGGATCCGACACGAGCCCGGCGCCGGTCCGGCTGACGTCGCCAGGAGAGACCACCGCTTCTAGGCGGGAAGTCATTCATCCCAAGTTATGACGGTCTTCCCGACCGACCCACCGTCGAAAGAGCGCCACGCCTCGTCGCCCTGCCCGATCCCGAACCGGTGCGGGATGAGAGCAGTGATGTCGGCACCGTCGCGGGCGACCGAGCGCAGCATCGTCTGCAGCGCGGTGATCGGGAACATCCAGGCGCCTCGGACGTCGAGCTGCTTCTGGATGATTTCGCGCTCGACATCAATCCGGTTCTCGGAGTCCGCGAAACCCACCAGCACGACACGGCCGCCGATCACGGCCGCCGCCAGTGCTAGCGCCCGCCCGGCTGCCGAGCCTGACGTCTCGATCACGATGTCTGCTCCACCATCAGTTCGGTCATGGACCATCTGCAGAGCGTCTTCGGTGACCGGGTTGGCCGTCGCCGCCACGCCCGTCTCGGAGGCGAAGACCCGGCGGTCGTCGACGGTGTCGACCCCGACGACCACCGACCCGGCCCGGGCCGCGAAATAGCAGGCGGACAGGCCGACCGGGCCGAGGCCCACCACAAGTGTGGAGTCCCCGGGCCGGGGGGTGGCCCTACCCAGAGCGAGGTAACCCGTTCCCGCGCCGCACGAGTAGTAGCAGGCCTCGGCGAACGAGACGCTGTCGGGGACGGTCACGCAGTCGCGGTCCCGGGCCACCATGAGATCGGCCATGGCACCTGGTCGGTCGAGCCCGTAGACCCCCCACTTCTGGGAGCAGTTGATGTCCCAGCCGCTTCGGCACTGGATGCAGTGGCCACATCCGCCCATGTGATGCACCGCGACCCGATCACCGACGCACAAGGAGTGCGGGCCAGGCCCGAGACCGACGATGACGCCGGCCGGCTCATGGCCCGGTATGACGTCGGGGTCCGTGCGGAGACCGAAAACCGGCCCGTGTCGCCGCTCCGGAGCCGCCCGGTAGTGCATGTGCAGGTCGCTGCCACAGAGGCCGGCGGCACGCATCCGGATGAGAATCTGACCCGGTCCGGGGACAGGCTCGGGAACGTCGCGGAGCTCCGTCTGCCGGCTCCCGGGGAGCATCAGTGCGCGCATCGAACGCCCTCACGGTGAGCTGGGCGAGCCGGCGGCACATTCGGGCAGGCGCTCACCCGCGCGGCGCCGCGAGTCGCCAGACTCGTTGACATCATGCGCCCGGGATCGCGAGGGTCTTGATCTCGCCCTGGACCGGCGGATGCTCCAGTAGTTGTGGGACCTCGGCGAGTCCGACGGTCCGGGTGATCAGCGGATTCACGCTCAGCCGGCCGGAGCTCAGCAACGCAGCGGCGCGTGAGTGGGTTAGCGGGTTGAGGAAGGAGCCCTGCAGACGTACCTCCCGGGCGAAGATTTCATACGGCCGGATGGACGCTCGAAGCTCCGGGGGCGCGGCCCCGACGATGACGACCGAGCCTCCCGGGCGCGCGATGTCCATCGACTGCTCAAAGGTGTTCCGAACGCCTGCAGCCTCGAAGACGACGTCGACGCCACCGGGCGCCGGCCCCGCCGGCCCGGTCACGGCGGCCACCGGGTCCTCCCTGTCGGGATCGACCGATCCGGTGGCGCCGAGGGATTCGGCCAGGCGGCGCCGGGTGGGCTGTCGGGTCGACAGGACGATGGTCGTGGCTCCGGCCAGCTGTGCCAGTTGGACCAGCAGCTGGCCGATGACCCCGCCGCCGAGGACCGCGACGGACTGGCCCGGTGCCAGCTCTGCGAGGTCGGCGGCATGCAGGCAGCACGCCAGTGGCTCGCACAGTGCCCCGACGCCCGGGGACAGGTCGGCGGCCAGCACGTGGACGTTCGTGTCGGGGACCGCCACGAACTCGGCGAGCCCGCCGTCTCGGTCGACGCCGATCGCGCTCAGCGACAGGCAGTGGTTGGGCTGTCCGCGATGACAGAACGAACAGTGCCCACACGCGATGTTGGGGTCGACGGTCACTCGTTGACCGGTACGGCCCCGAGCCTGAGGTCCGGCGGCGACCACGGTCCCCTCGATCTCGTGTCCAAGGGTCACCGGCGGCGAGCTCGGGTACTCCCCGCGCAGGATGTGCCGGTCGCTGCCGCACATTCCCGCCGCGTCGACCCGCACCAGCACGTCGCTGCCGGTCGCCTCCGGGTCGGCGACACCGGTGGTGTGGATCCGGCCGACGCCCTCCAGGCGGACCGCCTGCATCAGGTCGTTCCCGCCCGGTCGGCGGTGTCGAGCCGGAGCAGGAGCCCGGCGGTTCCGCGGGCCGGCAGCTGCACGCGCACGGTGTGACCGGGGGCGGTCGGGCGTGGCTCGAGGTCCACCGGCCCGGACGGGTCGCCCAGCCAGGTCGCTGCCCACGCGCCGGACAGGGGCGCGGCGATGCTGACCCGGGTCAGGACGGGCTGGTCGGCGACCGACTGCAACCGCAACAGGATCTCGCTTTCGGCCGGGCTGGTGATCCCGACCAGACGAACCCTGGAATCCGCCACGTCGACGAACGAGGCGTCGGAGACCGTGGCCGGCTCCGGGGATCCGGTGCCGCGGGCCAGCACGCCGTGAAGCGGACGACTGGTCGCGGCCGCGGTCCGCATCCCGAGCACCTCCGGGCAGTCCAACTGGTCGCTGGGCGCGCCCGCAATGCTGAACCGGAAGTCCATCTCGAAGCCCTGTCGAGGGGGGAAGTTGGTGTCCCACATGTTGTTGTGGATCCACGAGTAGACCGTCCCGGGTTCCCTCGGGGTCATCGTGTCGGGATAGGGCGCGTAGGGCAGGGAGATCATCCCGAACTGGGCCAGCGCAGCGTCCTGTGTCGACCACGCGATCGTGTAGTCCTCGTCGGAGAAGGTCGCCCACCGTCTCAGCGCGCGCATGTGCCTGGCCCCGCCCGGGACGGTCGCGATCCCGGTGCCGACGACGCCTCCGGTGACCTCCGCCCGGACCACCGGGTCTGCGAAGGCGAACGGGAACGCGATGTAGGCGCTCTCCTTGGCCATGGTGGCGTCCTTGGCCAGGCGATGAGTCACGTCGAGCCGGGCGACCCCGCGGACGAGGGTGAGCGTCGTGCGCAGTGACCGCCCGCCGGGGACGAAGCTTGAGTAGACCAGCGTCTCCGCGGTTGGGCTGCTCGTTCGGGAGATCACCGCTCCGGGCCCGGCGAGCCGCCTGCTGCCGAACAGGTCGAGGCGGTCGTTGCCCTCCAGCGAACCGGACTTGTGGTTGAGCCCGCCGGCTGAGGCATAGCGGTCATAGACGTAGCCGGCCATTCCGACCGTGCTGTCGGCGGCGACCAGTTCCCGGTCAGTGCTCAGGTCCCGGATGGAGGAGATCCGGGTCGGCAGTTCCGTCCCGCCGCCGGTGCCCAGATCGACGCAGACCCGCAGGTGTCCGTTGTCCAGCACCAGTGGGTCGTCGCCGGGACCGGCCGCCCCGGCAGTGCCGGGCGGCGCAGCTACGACGTCCACGCGCACGTAGCCGACCGGGGGAACCTCGGGAACGACGGTGACGAGGAACCGGCCGGCGTCCCGGTGGACGGCGTTGAGCTGAGGCTCCACCTCCAGCGGCAGGAACTCCTTGGTCCTCGCGTCCCGCACCGCCACCGCGATGCCCTGCGGGACCAGGCTCTCGGGGAGGAAGCACCGCACACGGTCCGTCCGCGACCAGCCGAGGGTGTTCACGACCGCGAACGACGCCAGGGCGTCGCTCGCCGGATGGATCAGAGACCCGAGGCGGGCGCTGGCGCGGTCGAGTAGGGCAGCTGCCGTGTCGCGGGCGGTGATTGCCTGCCCGTACTTCCAGTGCCACTGCTCGTCTCCGGACCCGCCCCCGGTGTCGCCATCGGTCCAGGGATCCGAGGCGCCCCAGGTGTGCTCGTCGAACAGCGACACAGCAGCGTAGGTGTCGGCCGCGTCGCGGGTGTCCGCATCGGCGCCGTCGGCTCCCACCAGGCCGGCGAACGAGCCGACCGTCTGGGCGTCCGCGACCGTGCCCTGGGCCGTGCGCGCCATGGCCAGCGGGCGGGCGCCGGAACCTACGCCGTCGGCCCACCAGTCCGTCCAGTCCCCTTCGAAGGTGCGGATCGTGTCCCCCAGCCGGGATTCCGCGTCGCGGAAGAAGTCCTCGTTTCGCGACAATCTCATCCGGGGGAAGGCCCACTGCTCGTTCCAACGGCGGGCGGTGTCCGCCATGATCAGCCGGGGCGGTGCGTTGTCGCCGAAATGCCCCTGGACCCGCAGGTGCAGCACGTCCCACGGATAAGGCTCACGGGTCAACGGTGCGTCGTGCGCAGCCCACCCGAAGACCGAGCCGTCGAAAGGGTATGGATGGGTGGCCAGCGAGGTGAGATAGCGCGGCAGGAGGTCCTCCACCTCTTCATAGGAGCTGTCGAAGCCGAGCAGCGGCCCCTCCATGTAGGCCAGACCGTGCGGGGTGTCGGTCACCCAGACCAGCAGCGAGTTGCCGCTGGGCGCCTGCCACCGGAACAACCGCGGCAAGTCCTGGCCACCGGTCAGATGCGGGACCGAACGCCCTGCCCAGTTGTGGGCAACCGAGAGGTATCGGACGCCCAGCTGGGCCAGGGCGTCGATCTGGCCCACGGTCGAGCCCGGAACATCGGTCTGCATCGCGGTGGTGAATCCGATGCCATGGGCGTCCCGCAACTCCCGGGCGGGACGGAGCATCTCGAACAGCTCGTCGGTGGAGCAGGTCTCGGTGTGCAGGTTGTACGGCATGGCGGTCAGCTCGATCCGGCCCTCCCGGACGCGGTCCAGGAACTGGGCGACCCGCTCGGGCGGCCGCGCCCGCGCCCACTGCTGGAAGGACAACAGCGCCTCGACCGCCCACCGGAACCGGGAGTCCGGCGGATAGTCGTCGGTGGCGTTCGTCAGGTCCAGGCACGAGTCGAGGAAGGAGAGGTGCTCAGCCAGGACCCGGCCCTGAGGGTCGGTGTAACCGATGTCCAGATGGGAGTGGTGGACCAGGTGGATCGTCCAGTGCCGTTGCGGGGGGACGACGAGCTCGACGCTCGCCGTCGGGTCCAGGCTCGGCAGGCCGATCCGCACGGTGGTGGGCACCGCGACGGCGGGGACCAGCGCCCGGATACCGCCCCGAGGTCCCGGGCGGGTTCGGTGGGTGATCGGGGACCCGCTCTGCGTGGAGATGACGACCTCCCCGGTGGGGGTCGCGCCGCCGTCGACCTCGACCAGGACTGACTGCCGGAGCCCACCGCGCGGGTCAGCGGCCAGCAGCGGCTCCGTGGACAGCTCGACCTCGTGACCGCCGAGCATCACCCGCCGGGCGGTGCTGCGCAGCCGCAGCGATTCGCGCGGTTTGTCGTGGTCCCATCCGGTCGCTCTGATCAGTGCCCGTGTCGTCACCGTTCGCCTCCCTGAGTCAGTGTCGAGTCAGACGCCCGCGCGCAGACTCGTGGTGAAGAATCGCTGGAACACCCCGAACAGGAGCAGGGTCGGCAGCGATACCAGCAGCGCCCCTGCGAGGACAACCGGGGGCGGCGTGTGCGAGTAGTTGCCGTTCAGGTTGGCCAGGGCGGCCATGATCGGGCGGACGCCCGGGCTGGTCGACAGGGTGATGCCGAATATGAGGTCGTTCCAGACCCATGTCGCCTGGAACAGAAAGGCGGCAGCCATCGCGGGTCGGCTTAGCGGGACGTGGATCCGCCAGAACATTGACCACCAGGGCGCACCGTCGAGCTTGCTGGCCTCGACGATCTCACGCGGGATCGTGGTCAGGTAGTTCCGGACGACGAAGAACGCGAACGGCACGCATAAGGCGGTGTAGATCAGCCCCATGCCCAGGCGCGTGTCGTACAGGTTCTCCCGGGCGTAGGACTTGAACAGCGGCGCGAGGAAGATCTGCAGCGGCAACAGCGTCCCGCTGTAGATCACCCAGAACCAGAGCATCGGCCGGCGGGTCGGGGCGACAACAACCCCGAAGGCCGCCAGGGTCGACACGGCGACCGCCACCCCACCGCAGACGACGGCGTACTCGAGGCTGTTCACGAAGCTCGGGCCGAGCTGGGCGTTGGTCCAGGCACTCCCGATGTTGCCGAACAGTCCGAAGCTGGTGGGCAGCCACTGGGGGCTGCCGGTGTAGCCCTCGGGCGTCGTTACCGAGTTGACCACCAGCAGGTAGACCGGGACCATCCACATCAGCGCGAGGCCCACAACGACGACATTCCGGACAAGTTTTCCCACGGCGATCAGCTCCGGCGCGGCATCTGGCGCCGCAGATAGGCGAACGAGGCGATGACAACGATGGCGGTGAGGAAGACCGCGACTGCGGACCCGTACCCGTAGTGGTTGAGCAGGAAGGTCTCCCGGTACATGGTCAGCGCCAATGTCTCGGACGACCGGGCCGGTCCGCCCTGCGTCAGGACCCAGATGAGGTCGAACGCCTTCAGGCTGTTGGCCAGGGCGATCCCGACCACGACCACGGTCGCTGCACGAAGCTGCGGCAGGGTGATGTACCAGAACAGCCGCAACCCGGTGGCGCCGTCGACCGCTCCGGCCTCCAGCGTGTCGCGCGGGATCCCCTGCAGACCGACCATGAACAGGATGACATTCACCCCGGTGGCCTGCCAGGTCGCTGCGACGATCATGATTACCGTGTTCAGAGGCCAGGTCAACAACCACTCGTGCTGGGCGCCGGAGAGTCCCACGGACGCAAGGGCCGAGTTCAACGCGCCATCACTGCGCAGGATGAAGCCCCAAAGCACGGCGGTGGCCGACCCGGAGACCGCGTAGGGCAGGACCAGCGCGGCGCGCGCGAAGCGGCCCCACGACGTCGCACTGGTCATTACCGCGATGGCCAGCCCCAGCACCACGGGGAGCACCAGGGTTCCCACCAGCCACATGAAGGTATTCAGCAGCGAGCGGTCGAAGGCGGGGTCGCGGAAGAGTTCGACGTAGTTGGCGACCCCCTGGAATGTGGCGGTTGAGCCGTTGTCGTTGGTGAGGCTGTCCCAGACGGTCCACGCGAAGGGCGCCAGGAGCATGACGGCGATCAGCGCGACCGCCAGTCCCAGGAACCCGACAGCGGCGGACAGGTCCCCGATCGAGCGCCTACCCCGGCGTGCCGGCCGGCCTTCGCGGACGGCGGGTGCCGGCCGGTCGGTGCGGACGGTCGCCTGGCTCACGCCGAGCCGTTCCAGGCGGCCCACTCGGTCTTCGCGTTGGCCGCCATCTTGGTCAGGACGGACTGGTAGCTCGAGGGTTTGATCATGAACGATGCCAGCGTCTGAACGTTCTCCTCGATGAGGTTGGGCGGGCTGGCCTCCCAGTAGCGCCCGAGCTGGGTCATGTTCTTGGCCTTCACGGTCTGGACGACCGAGCGGATCACCGGATCCGGGGAGACGACTGAGGGGTTCGCGGAGTTGTCCTGCAGGAAGCCGGACCAGACCTTCTGCACCATCGGGTCCATCCAGTGCTCGAGGACAGTCTTCGCCGCGGCGTGGTTCGGTGCCTTCAACGGCAGGGTGAGGGCGGTGCTCTCGACGATGACCGCCGGCTTTGTCGAGGCCGAGACCGGCGGCATGACGAATGCGTCGTAATCCGTTCCCGCCTTCATTCCGGTTGCGGCGAACGCGCCGTTGTCCCAGGTTCCGACGGGCATCATCGCGAGCTTGCCGGACTTCATCGTCGCCGGCCCGTTGTCCATGTTGAAGTCAGGCTTGGTGAACCACCCCCGGTCGTAGAAGCTCTTCCACATCTGCATGGCCTTCACGGCCATCGGGTCGGTGTAGGTGGCCTGGTTGTTGACCAGTCTGGTGTAGAAGTCGGGGCTCAGTCGACTCAGGACGGCCTCGAACCAGATGAAGGACGGCCAGGTCCCGTTCTGGGTGGCGAGGAACGGGGTCACACCGTTTTTCTTCAGGGCCGCGGCGGTCGACATGAGACCGGTCCAGTCGGTTGGCGCGGTCAGGCCGTATTTGGCAAACATCTTCTTGTTGTAGAAGACGACCCAGAAAGACTGGGCCAGTGGGATCCCGTAGACCTTCCCGTCGGTCGTGAACGACTTCTTCAGCGCGGGGTCCACCTTGCCCGCGGTCTCCAGTGTGGACCACATGTCGGACAGGTCGGTGATCTGATTGGTCCGCGCGAGGTCGGTGAGCCGGTAGCCGTTCCACCACTTGACGATGTCCGCGGTCTTATTCGTCTGCAGTGCCGTCTTGACAACCTGCTGGTAGTTCTCGGTCGTCGGCACCGACACCGGCGTGATGCCGGTCGAGGTGATCGACTTCATCGTCGTACCGACCTTCTTGAAGCCCTCCGCCCAGGTTGGGTTGTCGGTGTCGAGGGTGACCGACCCGGGGCCGGCCCCCGACTGGCCACCACCACCCCCGCCACTGCCACCACCACTACCGCCGCCACCACTGCACGCGGCCACGGTTGCCGCGGTGGCGGCCATACCGGCGGCCGCGAGGACCGCCCGACGGCTGGGAGTACTGGTAGGTCGCATGGTGAACTCCTTCGTTCGTCGCGCCGGGCGGTCCCGGTCCTGGTCCTGTCGCCGCCGTCGACAGGCGGTGGGTTCTCTCCGGTACGGTATCGATATCATCACAGGTTCGCAAGCTTCGCCCACCTGACTGGTCGTGAGGGCGGGCGAGCTGTGATATCGATAGCTGAGCCAAAAGGGAGACGAGCGTGGACATGGGGGACCTTCCGGCCTATGACCCGGAGCCGACCTACCCGCTCGCCGCTACGGCGGTCGTCCGCGGCTGGGAGGCCGCGGTGGCCGACCTCCCCCCGGAGATGCACGTTCTGGCGGTCGACGGATCCGGGTGCCTCGACTGGGCGGCAGTGTTCCGCGGCATAGAAGCGGCGCTCAACGCGGTCGGACGCCGGGTCGCCACCATCGACATCCGCGAGTGGATGCAGCCCTGGGATGATGTCCTGGCGCTGACGAGTTCGCCGGAGCTGTCAGCCGACCCGGACTTCGCCAGGTTGCCCAGAGTCGGGCTCGCTCAGCTGTTCCGGGCTCTCCCGCCGCCCCCCGAGGCGCCTCCCGGTGGGGTGGGGCTGGTCCTGGGTCCCGGCGCTGCCCTGGTGGAGCACGACCGTCTGTGGTACGTCGATCTCCCGAAGCGTTACGCGGAGGCGGCCGTCGTGGCCGGGTCAGCTGTCAATCTCGGCCAGCCCCTGCAGGCCGGGCCGGGGACGACCCGGCGGCTGTTCTACCTCGACTGGCCGATGCTGGATCGCCACCGTGACGCGGTGGCCCCCGGGATCGACCGCTGGCTGGATCTGCAGGACCCCGCCGGCCCGGTGTCCGTGGACGGCCCGGCGCTGCGCACCGGCCTGGCGGAGCTCGCCAGGCGCCCATTCCGGACGCGCCCGACCTTCAACACCACCTCCTGGGGCGGCCACTGGGCACAGCGCGAACTCGGCATGAACACGACCTCAGAAAACACCGCACTCGGTTACGAGCTGATCGCACCGGAGTCGGGGATCCTGCTCGGGGACGCAGCCAACCGGGTCGAGGTGCCATTTGCCCTGCTGGTGGCGACCCACCCCCATGAGGTCCTCGGCGACGCGGTCCAGGAGATGTTCGGCGCGTCCTTTCCGGTCCGCTTCGACTACCTGGACACCATGGCAGGTGGCAACTTGTCGATCCACTGCCATCCGCAGTCGGACTACATGCGCGACGTCTTCGGCTGGCCCTACCCGCAGCACGAGAGCTACTACATCATGGTGGGTGGCCCGGACAATGAGGTCTACCTCGGTCTTCGGGAGGACATCGATCTGGAGAAGTTCCACCGGCAGGCCCACGAGGCCCAGCACAACGGGAGGCCCTTCGAGATCACCGATCACGTCCAGAGCTTCCCGGCGACCCCCCACCAGCTCTTCCTCGTCCCCGTCGGGACCCCGCACGGCAGCGGCGAGGGCAACGTCGTTCTCGAGGTCAGTGCCACGCCGTACCTCTATTCGCTGCGCTTCTATGACTGGCTGCGGCGGGACAGCGGCGGGAGTCCGCGCCCGGTCCATGTCGAGCACGCGTTCGCGAACCTGAACCCCAAACGGCGGGGCGACGCGGTGCGGAGCGAGCTGGTACCCCGCCCAGCGCCGCTGCGGGAGGGACCGGGGTGGTGGGAGGAGGTCCTGGGCAGCCTGGAGGAGATGTTCTACGAAGTCCGCCGGGTCACCGTGGAGGCGGGATCGTGCGCACCCGACGACACCAACGACCGGTTCCACGTGGCGACGGTGGTGAGCGGGCCGGGCGCCCAGATCACCAGCAACGCCGGGTCCTTCCGCCTGGCCTACGCCGAGACCGTGGTCGTTCCCGCGGCGCTCGGCAAATATGAGATCGAGCCGCTCGGCCCGTCCGGCGTACGGCTGGTCAAGGCCGTCGTCCGGTGACCCCCACGCCGGTCCTGGAGATCGGCGGCAGCCATGTCACGGCAGCGCTGATTGACCGGGCCGCCGGGCGGGTGCTGCCCGGCGGCGGGGCGGTCCGGCTCCCACTGCCGGGCAGCGGCGGTGCCACCGTCGTCGACACCGTCCTGGCCGCCGGACGGGCCCTCCCCGATGTCGTGCACGACACCTGGGCGGTCGCACTCCCTGGGCCGTTCGACTACGCAGCCGGCCTGGCATGGTACGAGGGGGTCGGAAAGTTCGAGGATCTGTGCGGGCTCGACCTGCGCGGAGCACTGCTCGCCGGGCTCGGCAGTAGGGCTCGATCGATCACTTTTCTCAACGACGCCTGGGCCTTCGTTCTCGGTGAGCATCGATCCGGGGCGGCCGTCGGCGCCGACCGGGTTCTCGGACTGACGCTCGGAACCGGAGTGGGGTCCGGCTTTCTGGTGGGTGGGCGGATCGTTCGTGATGGTTCCCGCGTTCCGCCTGAGGGGCGCGCGGACCTGTTGACGATCGACGACAGCCCGCTGGAAGACACCTGCTCGCGGCGAGCGATCATTGCCCACTACGGCGCCGTCACCGGGTCACCGACGTCGTTGGATGTCGAGCAGATCTGTGCTCTGGCCCGGGCCGGGCAGCCGGCCGCCCGTCAGGTCCTGGACTCCGCTTTCATCGGCCTGGGTTCTGCACTGGCACCGTGGGTGGTCGCATCCCGGATCCAGGTCGTCGTCGTCGGTGGAGCAATCGCCGGATCCTGGGACGTGGTCGCCCCGCCGCTGACCCGCGGGCTCGCCGGCGCCGCGCCGCGTAGTTCGGCGCCGCAGCTGCGTGCGGCCCGACATCCGGATTCGGCGGCCTTGATCGGCGCGGCGACCGTGGTCGACGAGGGCTGGCGGATCGCCACGCCGGGGAGCTCGGCGGCGATGATTGACCGGTGACCGACGTCGAACGACGCATCGTCGGCCCGCCGACGATGCGCGACGTCGCAGCGCTGGCCGGGGTGAGCCCGATGACGGTGTCGCGCGCCCTGCATGAACACCCCGGTGTCTCGACGGCCGTTCGCGACCGGGTGTTGTCAGCGGTCGGCGCCCTGGGTTATCGGCGTAATGAGGTCGCCCGCAGGCTCCGGCAGGGCCGGTCCACGGGGCTGGTCGGGGTCGTGGTCACCAACCTGGGCAACCCGTTCTATGCAGGGTTGACCCTCGGAATCGAGTCCGTTCTGGGTGGGCAGGGCATCCGGGTCCTGCTGACCAACACAGCTGAGGACGAGGGCCGCGAACGGGAGGTGGTGGAGGATCTGCTCGCGCGGCAGATCGACGGACTCGTCGTCGTTCCAGCCGGCGCCGACCACCGGCACCTGACCGACGGCGCCCTCGGCGGGGTCCCTGTCGTGATGGCCGCGCGCCCACCGAGCGGGATCCAGGCCGACTGCGTGCTGGTGGACGACTTCGGCGGCGCCCGGGCAGCCACCTCGGCGCTGCTCGCCGACGGCCACCGACGGATCGCGTTCCTCGGGAACCCGCCCGCCGTCTACACCGGCGCCGAACGCTACCGCGGCTACGCCGTCGCGCTGAAGGAGGCCGGTCTGCCGGTCGAACCCGGCCTGGTCCGCCGGCGCCAGCAGACCATCGGCGAAGCTCAGACCGCGGCGACCGCCCTGCTGCGACGCGGCGTGCCCCCGACGGCCATCTTCACGGCCAACAGCCGCAACACGATCGGCTCGCTGCGTGCGGTCGCCCGCGCCGGGGCGAACGTCGCCATCGCCGGCTTCGACGACTTCGAGACCGCCGATGTCCTCGTCGTCCCGCTCACCGTCGTGGCCTACGACGCCGAGGAGATCGGGCGCGAGGCCGCCCGCCTGCTGCTCGACCGGATGGCGGCGGGCGCTCAAGACGACGTTCCGCCAGCCCGACGCGTGGTCATCGATACAACGATCATCCGTTATCGACGCGACGACTTGATCGGGGACCGAAACGGCGTCCGAGTCCCCCGCTGACGGCTCGCTCCATGACCGGCCGCTGGGCCGGTGATCCGACGAGCCGGTTTCCTGGTCGGCTGGGCCTCGGGTGCCCGCCCGGGGTCCGGAAGCGCCGAGCAGACGTCTCGCCAGTAGCGCTGCCGCTCACCCCGGACGCCACTCCGAAGAACGCCACCACCGCCAACGGCCGCACGTGTGCGCCCCCACCGACCGCACCGATGCGGCCAAAGCTGGCCGGATTAGTGGCTCTTCGTCATGATGCGTGGTAGTTGCGTGGCCGACACGACGGCCAGCCTGGGTTGAGAGATGGGCCTGGGGCCTCAGGATCTGTGGTCGACCAAGACGGCAGATCCGGGGAGGCCCCAGGTGGGAACCGAGAGTAGAACGCTGCCCGAGCTGGAAGGGACGGACCTGGTGGGCCGGGTGCTCGGGTCGCCCGGGTTGGGGGTGATGATGTGCTCCGCATTTTTCGGACATGGTCTTTTGCGCTTTCATGCCGCCGCTCGATAGCCGGTGTGAATTTCGCTGGGCGTCTGATAGCCCAGGCCGGAGTGCAGTCTTTCCGTGTCGTACCAGCTATCGATGTACCTGGTGATGTCCCGGATCGCGTGCGCCCGCGTCGGATAGATGGTGCGGTGGACGCGCTCGTTCTTCAGGGTCGCGAAGAACGACTCCGCCATCGCGTTATCGCAACAGATGCCGGTTCTCCCGGCCGAGTGGCACAGTCCCAGATCAACCAGCGCGGCGTGGAACTCATGGGTGAACCGCCCCGGCGTGTCCGGAGACTCTGGTCCTTGGGAAGGATGGAGTTCATGGGAGGCAGTCGTGGGCAGCAGTACCCGGTCGAGCTGCGGGAGCGGGCGGTGCGGATGGTCGCTGAGCCTGGATCCACCGCTGTGGATAACGTCAGGACGTTGACGAGGCTGGTGTGAGCGCTGCTGGCTTGAGGCGCGCGGTATCGGCCGGTCTGCCCGGCTGTTCCACGGCTGGTTCCTGGTCGCGCCCGCTGCGGGCTGGTGGTCGGTGGGTCGAGGTCAGGTCCGTAGGCGACGGGCCGCGCGCTGGTGGGCGAGGAAGTCGAGCGCGGCGAGGACGTTGGCGAAGCCGGTTTGCCAACGCCAACCCGCTGGGGCGTGGATCCGGATCTTGCGGGCGGAGGATGCGACCCGGGCCGGGATGGAGATCAGCTTCCGGCGGACCGTGGCCATCCGAGCTCGGCGGTGCCCGACCCCGGCCAACGCGGCCAGGGCTCGGGTGAGGTTGTGGGTGATCGCGGCCAGAACCAGCCATGCCGCGTTGGCTTGGAACTTCCCCGACGGCAGGTGCGCCAAGGCGCTGTCCTTCAACTCCGCGATCACCGACTCCACGATCGCGTGAGCCCGGTGGGCCTTCTCCGCGGCCAGCATCGACAACGGGGAATCGGTGAACACCGCGTGGTAGCGATAGGTGTCGAAGAGTTCACCTTGACCGACCGCGGCGGCCGGGTTCAAGCGCTTGACGCGGCGGACGATGAGCCCGGCGGTGACGTGCTCCGCTTTCCTGCGTCCGGTGAACGCCGTGTAGGTGGTCTCAGCGACCTCAGCATCAGACACCCAGCGTTGGTCCTCCTCATCCCAGATCGCATCGGTGTACTTGATCGACGTCCACGCGTCGTCGGGGATGGCCGAGATGGCCCGGCGCACTGCGGGGTTGCTGCGCGTGGTGAGGGAGAACCTCGCCCCAGCCCGGCGGGCTGTCGCCACGACGCCGTGGTTGTAGTAGGCGGAGTCCGCGCGGATGATCACCAGACCCGCACCGGTGTCCGTGGTCGATTCCGTGCCCGGGTTCGGTTCGAGTCGAGTCGTACGGTTCAGAGTCGCGAGGCCGTCGGCGAGCAGTTTCGTCGCGCCCCTCGACGAAGCGGTGGAACCCTTCCGCAGCCGGGCACCGAGGATGACCGACGCGCTGGTAGGGGTGGTCGCGGTGACGATCATCGCGTTCAGCCCCTTCACCTTGGAGTAGCCGTACCCGGCGCCCTGTTTGGTGTAGCCGTACGTCTGGCGGATGGTGTCGTCGATATCGACGTAGACGAGCTCGCCGGCATCGGGCAGCACCGGCGACCCGGCCCTCGTGGTGGCGGCCTGGAGGTTGGTGAGCAGGCGGGAGTTGATCGCGTCGAGCTGACGGACATGGCCGTGGGTGAAGATCCGGAGGAACGTCCCCAAGGAAGACGGCGCCCGCAGATCCTCGAACACCCGCTTCGTCGCGCCGTGGCGCAGGACGTCCATGTCGTCGATGCAGTCGGCGCCGGCAAGCATCCCGGCGACCAGGACGGCGACCTTCGCCGGGGAGTACGCCGACCCGGGGCCGATCAGCGTCAGATGCTCCCCGACAAGGTCGTTCAGCCCGGCGTATTCGGCCAGTCGCAGGGCGGGGATGAGGCCGGCGTGGGCGATGAGGGTCGGGTCATCGAAGACGATGGCGGAGGCCAAGCCCGCGGCGGGCAGGGCGTGCGAGACTTGCATTCGGCGGGTACCTTCCCTGGCAGACGACGTGGTTCCGTGAGAAGTCCCATCGTTGCAGGTCAGCAGGCATCCGCCGCCTCACACCTCCACCCGAGCAACGCCGCTATGCGGTGGATCGGCTGAGCGTCGGACAACACGCTTCGTCGACTGATCCATCCAGAATCACGCAGAACCGAGCACGAGCTTGGGAGACACACCCTAGTCGTCCCAGACCTACCCTTGGATGCTGAATGCCGCCAGCAAAATACGCCCCATGCAACCTCGTCGCCCGCTCTTTGTGGTTGAATGATTGCATGAACTTAGGCGACCACCAGCGTGTGACACCCCACAGCCGGCGATCTCGGTGCCTCGGGGGCCAAGATCCGCTGAACATTTCCTGCGACACTGAGGTAAAGGGGACCGCCGGGATGTGTTGTCGAACCGGATGAGCTTTTGACAGAAGCCGTTGTCCGAGACGTCAACGAGGGAACCGGACTGTTGGTGGAACGCGCTGGTCCTCTCGAAGACTCACCAGGTCGGGGTACGGCTCTGCTCTGCTCGGCGGGACCAGCCATCCGAACGGTGATTGGCTCTTCGAGCCGATGAATGAGGGCGCCCATCCCGAAGAGCTGCCGGCCGAGGTCCTGGAGGACGTGGCCAGCGTCATCGGGGCAGAGGTCACTTTTCTCAGTCGCCTACCCGGAGGCATTAATGCGGGTGCCATGCGCGTCCAGTTGGCCGGAAGGGCAAATGCAGTGCTGAAAGCAGAGCCCCGGGCACACCCCAACCACCTCGATGAGACATTGCGAGCCCAGAGAGTGGTCAAGCACATGCGCGGTCACGGCTATCCCACCCCGGCCTGGCTCGGAGTGGGGGCCACAGCCGCTCATGTATGGCACCTGATGGACTTCGTTGACGCGGCTCCAGCCCCGGAGCTGACCTCGTCCCTCGTTGAGCAGCTGATGGAGATCATCGAACTCCAGGCTGGCCAAGCCTCCGAGCCCCACGACCACTGGTCGTACGCCTGGCGGGTCGTCACCGGTCAGGAATCGGTTGTAGCCGGGCTCTCGGGGTATTCCTCCGTGGTGTCGGCTTTGGTCGAGCGCTTGCTGCTAATGTGTGCCGACGCCTCACCACCGAGAGCGGCACCTGACATGGTCCATGCCGATTTCAACCCCAGCAATGTCCTGGTCCGTGACGGAGCGGTGGTGGCGGTCGTAGATATCGGGAACGCAGGTTGCGGCACGCGGGCGACTGATCTCACCACCCTCCTGTGGCACACCTTTCAGGATCCGCTGGACGGTGTCCGTGGGCGGTTGTGGACGAAAATCCTTGCCGTGGTCGGCTGGGAGGGGGCGGCGGTGCTCGCAGCGACACAGATTCTCCTGCAGCTCGAGTGGCCCATACGCCTCGCGCTCCATGATGTCGTTCCAGAGGTGGTCAACCGCGGCCATCGCGCCCTCGAGGAGCTGAACGCGCTTCGCTAAGAGCGACCGGCAATAGGGGCCAGGGCCGGGTGATGACTGGACTGCCGGATCGGTTCGGCGTGTCATGGACCGAGGCGGACACGGGCCCCGGTGATCATGGAGTTCTCTACGCTTCAAGATTGCCGAGGAACCCGTGCCCGTCCTGCCATCGTCACTGCTGGACCCCCTGTGGGACCAGGCGTGCGAGACTTGCATTCGGCGGGTGCCTTCCCTGGCAGACGACGTGGTTCCGTGAGAAGTCCCATCGTTGCAGGTCAGCAGGCATCCGCCGCCTCACACCTCCACCCGAGCAACGCCGCTATGCGGTGGATCCAGGCTCAA
>JAABUW010003100.1_pt1 | contig 24123 bp, 27 predicted proteins | sample 5560081 | NCBI WGS metagenome assembly JAABUW01 (sample SAMN10711882, study PRJNA513363) | rock metagenome | isolation source: Antarctica rocks | place: Antarctica: Victoria Land, Knobhead sud | reverse complement strand
AGCATCATCAAGTTGCACCGCCAGTCCGCCGGGCCGCTCAGCTTCTCCCCGGCCGCCCTACGCGCGCTGGATGCCTTGGCGCCTGCCATGCCGGGTGTCTCGGTTGACTTCGACGTGGACGAAGGGGGGGACGCCTACGCCATCGTCAGCCGCCGCCGGGGAAAACTCGTGGCTCTTGTGATCGCGGGGACGGCCGGCAGGACGAGCATCGTAAACCACACAGGCGCCACCGTGGCGACACTCGGGAATGACGAAGCCAGCATCAGGTGGGCCTTGCGATGTGAGGTGGAGAGCGGAGGAAACCTGTGGGAGACATGACCCCCACCGGCCTGACGCTCCCGGAAGCCAACGCCATTCTTGCGTTGTCGCCCCACCTGTCATCCGGCCATGTCATTGCCTGGTTCTGTGACCCCGATGACGGCTTGGTTGCCCATGTCCTGCGGGAGAGCGTGGGCGTCGTTGCGGCCGTGGTGAGGATCGGTGGGCACCTCGCGTTGTTGGACTTCAACCGCTGCTTGGGCGGGGTGTCCGGCCGGTATGACGCCATCGGGGACGTTGTGAACGTGCTGCGGCTTTCCCTTGCTGACACCGGGCCTGGCCCCTGGCACTGACGATGGGGGAGCCTCGATACTACTGGAGCCGTATGGGTCAGCAACGCCCCTTGCACCGCCAGACACCCCCTTTCCAGCCGCTACGCCGCTACACGTCTGCTTTCGCCGGCTAAATCATCCATTCCGTGCCGCTACAGCGTCCCTCGTGTAGCGGCTCCGTTTGGCCCGTTTCGCACGTTAGAACAATGCTGTAGCGGCGTAGCGGCTTCGAAACCCCCGTCTAGGCCGGAAGGGGTGTCGTGTGGGCGCGCGGCATCGGGCAGGTAGCGTGCCCATGCGTCCTTGAAGCTGTCTGCGGTGTAGCCCTTAAACACGTCGTCCCCGTCCCGCAGGTTCTGCGGACGCACCGCGAAGGGGGCCAGGGCGCGGGCAAGCTGGGTCGCCGTGATCGGCTTGCCCTGCCGCCACTCGGGCCAGGGCCGGTCCTCCATGCCGCCCAGCACCGCGACGATGGCGGCGGACGCCAGGCGGGTTGCGCCGCCCTTGTCCCGGAACAGGTCGCGCACGTCCGCCAGCAGCAGCGCCCCGGCTTCCGTGTTGCCGCCCTCCGCCGCCCGCTTGCCGAACACGTCCAGCAGCGCAGCCCGCGCCCGCGCCGGCCAGGGGCCGCCGGCATCGTCCGCAATGGACAGCAAGGGCACCGCTATGTCCCCCTCCCGGTCGCCCATCGCCTCGGGGATGGCCGGGTCTAGCGGCAGCCCCGTGCGCCGGTCGGCAGCCCACCGCGCCAGCTTGCGCGCTAGGTCCGCAAGCTGCGCTCGCGCGCCCGGCGCCCGCAGCTTCGTGGCTGTCTCGGCAGCCCCCTTGCGTTGCAGCACCACCGGCACCGCCCGGTCCTCCAAGGTGGACGGCAGGGCACCGATGCCGGCCAGCGCCAACGGCGCGAAGGTGCGGAACCGGATGGGCTGGTGTTCCCCGTCCACCTCGACCACGCGGATGACTTCGCCGCTGCGCTCAAAGCCGCTGTTCAGCACGCCCCGCAATTCCTCATTCTCGCGTATGAAGCTGTCCGCTTCGTCCAGCAGCAGCGTGAGCGGGGCCAGCGCCTCGACGGTGCGGAACACGCCGGATGCGCTTATGTTGTCCGCCTTCAACGGGCGGTGGCAGGTGGCCCGTAGTACGTCCAGCAAGGTTGACTTGCCGCACCGCTTGGCTGGGCTGGTGATGCCCAGCCGGGGCGTGTGCTGGAAGCGGTCGGCAACCCATGTATGCGCCACCCACAGCCCCACCGCCTCCGCCGCTTCCTGGCGCAAGATGACGTGCCGGCGCACCGCGGCGGTCAGCTCGTCCAGCAGCGCCGCGCCGGGCACCGGGGCGGGCCAGGGTTCCACCGTCGGCAGGGACACGCCACGGCCGAATGCCGCCTCTGGCATGGGGCGGCGGGCCAGCACCGCTTCGTCCAGCGTGCCCACCCGGCAGCCGATGGCGTCCGCCGCCGCTGCCCGCTGTTGGTCGTATGCGATGGGGTCCAGCGCCGCCAAGCGGTCAAGCTCGGCTTCATGCGGGCTGGCCTCGGTAATGGTGAAGCTGGCTACAGCCTGGCTGGTATCGGCCGCGGCTTCGTCGGGCGGCAGCGCCGCCGGGCCGGACCCGTCAGCCATGCGCCGCCCCTCCCGTGTGCTGGATGCGGGCAAGCAACAGGTCCGCGAAGTCCTGGCCGGGCGTGTCCGGGGTGGCGAGGCGGACGCTGCGCCCTTCCGCACGCCAGCGCCGCGCCGCCTTCGCCGCGGCACGCTGGCCGGGTGGGTCGGGGTCGGCCGCGATGGTGACGCGCCGCACCCCGGCGGGCAGTGCCATGTTGGCGCCAAGGTTGCCGCACGACACGGCGGCCCAGCCGGGCAGGCCAAGCAGGACGGCTGCGATGTTCCCCGCGGCGTCATGCACCAGCCACACCACCGCGGGCAGCCGCCCGCCGCCTGGGTGGGACGTGTCGGCCCGGTAGCGGACGTGATTGTGCGTCGTGAGCCACGGCAAGCCGCGCCGGGCCAGGTAGCGCGCGGCAGGGGTGCCAGTCGCATAATCGCAACGATGCCAGAACCCGCGCACCTGCTTGCGCTTCTCTGCCGCTTCGTCCGCGGACATCACGCTGCCGGCACCGTGGCGCTCGTAAGCGGGCGTCATGCCTGGCCCCCGTTGGCGCAGTCGTCCTGCAAGCGGCGCAACTCGGCCAGCGCGGCGGATACGCTTCCGAACAGCACGGGCACGGCGCGGGGCTGCGCTGGTAGCAACGCCGGGCGTGGGTCTGCGTCGGGGTGCAGCGCCGGCAGCAGCACCAGCCGCGGCAAGAGGGCAGCGGGGGAACAGGGCCGCACGGGGCGGCGGTTCAGGGTCGTCATGCTCGCGTCCCTTTCAGGGCAGGGTGCGCGGGTTCCGGTGGCGAAGCCTTGGGCAGCGTGGTATGGACCGGTTGCAAGCGCGTTCCTGATACCAGCAGCCCGGCCGGAGTGATCCACGCCGGGTTGCTTCGTTTTAGGCGGCCTGCTTCGTGCGCTTGGCGCCGTGCGGGCGGATGGCAGCCGGCGGCAGGCTGTCCAGCCACGCCAGGCCGTGCGGCACGTCAATCAGGACGCGGCTGCCCAGCTTCACCGCGTGCAAGTCGCCGCGGCCGAGCGCTTCGTATGTCGCGCTGCGGCCCATGCCGGACAGCTTGCACCAGTCGTTGATGGTGGAGCGGGCCGGGTGCTGGATGCCGGCGCGGGGGATGGTGGCTTCGGTGGTCATGTGTGCCCCTGTGTTGGTGTGGACAGGGGCAAACTGCCAACTCGGTGCGGGCAGGTCAGAATGTGGTTATTGGGCGAGTTTCGGGCAGTTGTTTGCCGGGCAGGGAGTGACGGCGCTACGGAAACAACTCCTCAATCGGTGTGGGTTCAAAGTCGGTGTCGTCCTCTTGAATCGGCTCGCGCTTGAACCGCGCCAAGCGTTCCCGCTCGTCTGTGGCCTCCCGTATCCAAATTGCCAGCCCGTCTGCGGCTTTCCCCTTCGCGGCATCCGCGGCCAGGGTCGTAACCACGTCCAGCAAGGCGACCTTCTCCGGGTCGGGGTTGGAGCCACCGGGGGCGTAGGACGGCCTCGCATCCGCCGCTCTTTGGCCCAGCCAAGCGATCAACGCGCGGAACCATGCCAGCGCGGGGCCTGATGGCAGGGTTTCGCGCAGCTCGCCCGCGGCCCGCTTCGCCTTCGAAACAGTTGCGGCGGGCACGGTCGGCAGGCAGCCGAACAGGCGTTCGTAAATGCCGGTCAAGTTGCAGAACAGGTGTTTTCTGGCCTCCTCCGGCGTCTTGCCGCGCTTGGCGTGGGCTGCGTAGTGATGCCCTGCGCGGGTCGCCAGCAGTTGCAGCACGCGCAAGGTGCCGCCAAGGCGGGCGCCGATGCAGTTGAATGAAACCTCCCGCACGAGGTCGTGCGCGTGGTCCAGCACTTTCGCCTTAAGCATCTCGGGTTGGGCAGTCCCTGCAAAGCGGTGCAGCCGGTGCTTGTCATACAAGTCTTTCGCCGGTCCCCCTGTGTCCTCGCTGGGGTAGGGCCAACCGTTCACGAGGTGCAATTGAACGTCCTCGTGCGTAGCGCCTCCTGGCTCTGCCCCTGCCAATGCAAGGCTTGTCAGCAACCCCTCAGCCTGCTTCGCAACCGCGTGGCACCAGTCCCGGACTTCGTTCCGCTGCGCCTTCTCAAGCTTGCCGGCTGCCCAAAGCGCATACCATCCAAGCGTCTCGTTGATCGCTGCCGCTGTTGCGGCCAGGTCCGCCTCGGCCACGTAGCGCCGCCCCCGCGGCTGCGGCAGGTTGGCAAGGTCATCCGTCTGCAACAGGTCGGGTAAGGCGCCGCTCGCACGCCACGCGCGCGGGGGCGGCCTGACGTTCGCCGGGCGCCCCATTATGCCGCTCCTGCCTGCGGCGTGAGTGGCACCACGTTGTCCGCCGCGCCCCCGATGCCCAAGCTGCCGAACGCCGCGCGCACCGTGTCCGCCACGTAGGACGGCGCCAGGTGGGCATAGTGCCGCTCCGTCATGCGGGTGTCGGCGTGGCCCAACTGCGCCGCGATGACGGGCATCGGCACGGCGCGCGCGGCCAGGCGGGATGCGTAGGTGTGGCGCAGCACATGGAAGCTGACGGCGGGGCCAATGCGCGCGGCCTTGTAGGCGTCGGCCATTGCGCGGAACTGGTCTGACTTGCCCCACGCGGCCCGGCGCCTCTCGGCGGGTGCCGTCCGGGTCGCCTGCTTGGCGATGGCGTTCCGCTGGAACAGCAAGGCATCCCCCGCTTTGCCCAGCGCCATCCGGGCGAAGAACGCGCGTCCTTCGTCGGTCAGCACGACGTGCCGGGACTTGCCGCTCTTGCTGCGCGGGACGTTCACGCTCCCGGCCTGGTGGTCGAGGTCGCCGGCCTTCATCGCACACAGCTCGCCGTAGCGGCACCCGGTCAACAGCGCACCCGTCACCAGCGCCCGGAAGTCGGTCGGGCAGGCGTTGGCGAGGCGCACGCACTCGTCATCGGACAGGTAGCGCACCTTGGGCGCGTCGGCGCCTCGGAACGCCTTGACCAACCGCCATGCGTCATCAGGGCCGACATACCGGCCCTCCTCGCGGGCGTGGTTCAGCGCCGCTTTTAGGATGGTCAGGATGCGGTTGGCGGTGGCCTGCCGGCGGCGGGGGGCGTCCGGGTCGGCGGGGGCATCCGGGCTGGCCGGGTCCGGCTTGGCCCGCGTCCGGGCGGGGGCTGCGGACAGGGCGCGGTGCCAGGCGCGCACCTTATCGCGGGTCAGGCGAGCAACGGGCAGGGTGCCCAGCGCAGGCAGGATGTGGGCATGAGCGGCGGTGCGGGTGGTACTGTGGCTGCGGGCGCCGCGGAGCTGCATGTCGGCCAGGTAGTCCGCCACCGCTTCCGCCACCGTGTAGTGCTTTGCCGGTCCCTTGTCCGGCGCTGCCTCTAACCCCGCCGCGATGCGGCGCGCGCGGGCAGCCCACGCAACCGCCTTCGCCTGCGCCTGCCGGAAGTCCAGCACGTCCGCACCGTCCGCCGGCAGGATGTCATCGGCCCGGCCAAGCCGTTCCTCCCGGTAGCGACCTGCGTCCAGCACCCGCGCCAGCCACGCGCCGCCCTGGGTACCGCGGCGGTAGCCCAGCGCGATCCCGCCTTCGATGCCGCGCCAGTAGGGTTCCTTGCGGGAGGCCAGCCGGTCCCGCGCGGCGCGGGTGGTCAGGGGTGCATCGGCGGTGGCGCGGGGCATGTGCGGGTCCGTGGAGTGGGGAGATAGGTGGGGAGTATCCACCGTTGTCCACGGATGTTCAAGGCTGATGTGGAAGTCTGGAAAAGCAGCGTGAACAACGTGCTATGGTGTCCAGGGCCGTCCGCCAGTGGGGAGTATGGTGGCCCTCTCACGGCGGTAACAGGAGTTCGAATCCCCTACGGGACGCCAGATTGTTCTCCTTGTCGAGACGCCCGTGTCGCAGCGGCTGGTTGAGACACCGGGGATGGCTGCCCTCTCGCGCGCCTGCCTTATCTGTCCCTCATTTTAGCCGCCAGGTCTGTTGCAGCATGCTTGCCCGTATCATCTTCCCGCTTGGCTGCTCTGGGTTCAGGCTTTAGGCATTCCGGCGCTGGCCGGTGTGGGCGCATTTCTTGCCTATCAGCAAATGCAGATTGCGCGGACGAAGCTTCAGCATGATCCGTACGAGCGTCGCATAAAGGTTTATCTCGGCATTGCTGAGTTCCTCGCGGACATTTCCATAGTGGGGCAGGTGTCACCAGAAAGCCTTGCGCGGTTCTATGCTGCCACGCGGGAGGCACAGTTCCTATATCCCCGAGCTATTGACGCTTTCATCTGGGAACTTCACCGCAAAACGAATCAGCTTGAGTCCACGTTGCGTTCCATAAGGGCCGAACCGGGTCAAGCTGAGCTTGAAAAGCTGCTTGACCGGGAGGAAGGGCAAAAGGATTGGCTTCATGGACAGCAGCAGAAGCTAGGGACCGTGTTCGGGCCGCATCTCCGCATTGGTCCAGCCTGATTCGGCTACGGCCACTCGACCCCGACCAGGCTATATCCCTTTCCGTCCGTGGCCCTTGCAAAGCAGCCACCGCCACAGCCCGCTGCGTCGCAGCCCGACCTGGCTCCGTTAGCAACGGCAACAGGGTCCAAGAGCCGCTCGTCAAACAATTCCTGACAGCTCTATAACAATCACAGCTTGCATCAAGCTGGCATAGTAGCAGATCGTGATGACTAAGGTAAATTGCCGGTTGTCGCTGTGCGGCAGGTTGCTGGATCAAGGTTGAGGCAAAATTTCATGGCTTCCAAGGATACCCGTCAGTCGGCTGAGGCAGTGTTGACCCTTGAGGCGCTTTCCATACCCATCGTGAGGGATCGCCGCCGCCCAGGTCGCTCCGATGCTAGCCCAATCTTAACTCCGCTCCTGCGAAACCCGGTGACAATAGAGACAATAGAGAGGCCATCACTTCACGGTGAGAGCTTGTCGGAGGAGGGCCTGTCAGACAATGGCAGAGACCGCCGTCTGCCCTACGGCGTCGCGATCTGTGCAGTCCTCAGTGCGTCGCTTTGGGCAGTCATCGTCCTTGCGGTCCGGGCCGTGCTTGGGTGAAGCCTCGGATTGTTTCAGCAGTCCCGGTGCTTTCCTGAAACGGGCGCACGCTGGCATTGCTGGCGCGACGTGCGCCTCTCCCATGTGCCCCTTTGCACCATCGTTATATCCCAGCTCAGGCAATTTCGGGCGTCAGGCGGCAGGCAAGTCAGGAAATGGGCGGAAGCAATGTGCAGTGAGGGGCAGAAACCACCTCTCATGGAGAGTGATGCCGGGGATGACGATGGGGGTGTCCGGCGTCCCCTGATCGCGTTGGCAGTGGTCGCCGTGGTGGCACCTTTGATCATCTTGGCTCTCGACTATGCCGAACGCAGATTTCTATCCAGTCCCGCACTGAACGCCGATGCAACTCCAGCCGTTGTCGCGCCATGACCTGCTTCGTGCGTCACCTGCTCCCGCCAGGGTTCTTGCCAGGCCCGCCAGCACCCTTGCGGCCTCGACCGGCAAACGCTCGCCCGCCTCCCTGCGGGGGGCATGTCGCGAGTCTTTGACGAGCGTTCCGGCCATCTCCACCAGGGGCGGACCACGCACCGAGCAGACAAGTGCTCAAGCCATCTCAGGCACAGCGCCAACCGGCATCTCCTATCCGCTCCCTGTCGGCACTGCTGCTTCGGCAGGCCGCAATCCACCCCCAGCTTGGCCTGCAACGGCACGGCCATTTCGCGCGCCCGGTGGGCAGACCTATTCTAGAAGCCCGTTTCAGAAGTTATGTTGCGGGCAGCCGCTTGCGGTTCGGCTGTCCAGCATGCGCCGCATGTCGGTCGCGCGCGGGCGGCCTCCGGGCTTGGCCCGCGAAGCGGATCAACGGGCTGCAACAGCCACCACTGGTCGTCCGTCAGCACCTGGCCAGCCCCGTAGTCTCTAACCAGCGCACGGTCCCCCAGTGTCCACATCCCCCGCTCCAGACTGGGCAAGCCTCTAGAACGCCGCAACAACCGTCTCGGTCACGCCGTCACACCTGGCCCAAAACCCCTTTCAAAACGGGCTTTTAGCTGACAGCCCAAAGACAGCGTCGCATACCTTGCGTCACTCGCCTGAGGTGAGCTTCAGGCCGATGGCGCATCCGACCACCCCCATGATCAGCAGTCCCCGGATGACAGTTGCGGGTTCGCCAAACCAGATCATCCCGATCACGACAGTCCCGATCGCACCGATGCCGGTCCAGATCGCATAGGCCGATCCAAGCGGAATCGAGCGGTTAGCAAGCTCAAGGAAGAGGAGGCTCAGGAACACGCATACGAGAAATCCCCCTACCGCCAGCAGGTTCTTAAAATTGTCGGTGAACCTCATGGATGTCGTGAACCCGACCTCGAACAGGCTGGCCAGCATGAGGTAAAGCCAGCCCATCAGTGTATCCGACGGATGCAGGTGCAAGTGTCGTCCACGGCCCTCAACTCCTATGCGCGTCTTGGTGACGGACGCTGTACCGCAGCGACAAGTCCTACCGTGCCGTCCACCCGAACCGCAAGCGGCTGCCCTCACCATGACTTCTGAAACGGGCTTTAAGCATGGTCAAACGCCGTTGATTTCACCAATGCGAACACCGCCTGGCCAGGCTGCAAACCCAGTGTGGATACAGCATCCCGCGTCAGACGGGCCAGCACCGGCGTCGGCCCGACATGCAGGGTGGCGAAGACCTCGTGCAGCCCGGCTGGAACGATGCCAGCCAGGGACGCGGGCAGGACGTTGTGGCTGCTGATGCCCTCCGGTTGGCGTATCGCAACGGCCACGTCGCGCGCCCGCAGCCGCAGCCGCAGGCAAGCACCCACCGGCTCCGCCCGCAGCGGCACCAGCAACGCCCCGCCCGGGAACCGCAGCCGCGTCAGCCCGCGCTGTGCGTCGTGCGCGTCCACGGTGCAGGCCAGCAGGACGCCAGCGTCCCGCCGCCCGCTGAGCAGCGCCAAGTCAGTGCGCGCCGCCAGCGCCGCCACCGCACCGGCAGCCATCACGCGCCCCCGCTCCATCAGCACCAGCGTGTCCGCCAGCCGGTCCACCTCCGCCAGGTCGTGCGTCACATACAGCACCGGCAGCGCCGCCACGTCGCGCAGGCGCTCCAGGAACGGCATGATCTCCGCCTTGCGCGGCCCGTCCAGCGCCGCCAGCGGCTCGTCCATCAGCAGCAGGCGCGGGCGGGACAGCAGGGCACGCCCCAGCGCCACCCGCTGCCGCTCCCCGCCCGACAGGCCGCGTGGGCGCCGGCCCAGCAGCGGCCCGATGCCCAGCAGCGCCACCACCTCCTCGAACCCCGGCCCGCTTGCCTTTCCTGGGGCGTCCCGCGGCGCCCGCCGCGCGCCGTATCGCAGATTGGACGCGACGCTCAGGTGCGGCAGCAGCCGCGCCTCCTGGAACACCACGCCGCAGCGCCGACGCTCCGCCGGCACGTCCACCCCCGCGGCGGTGTCCAGCAGCACCGCCCCGTCCAGCGCCACCCGCCCCGACGCCGGCCGCAGCAGCCCGGCGACGACGGACAGCACGGTGGTCTTGCCGGACCCGCTCGGCCCGAACAGCGCCGTGACGCCCGGCGGCGCCTCGAACGCAACGTCCAGCGCAAAGCCCGCGAAGCCATGCCGCGCCGCGACCCCCAGCACCGCCGGCCCGGCCCTACCGGCCCAGCAGCCGGTGCATCCGCCGCGCGATCAGGTCGGACAGCAGCAGCCCGGCGACGGCCAGCGTAAACGACACCAGGGACAGCTTCGCCGCCGTCGCCTCGCCGCCGGGCACCTGGATCGCGGCATAGATCGCCAGCGGCAGGGTCCGCGTCTGCCCGGGAATACTGCTGGCAAAGGTGATGACCGCCCCGAACTCGCCCAGCCCGGCGGCGAACGCCACCACGGCCCCGGCCAGGATGCCCGGCGCCATCAATGGCAGCGTCACCGTTGCGAAGCGGTCCAGCGGCCCTGCGCCTAGCGTGCGCGCCGCCGCCTCCAGCCCCCGGTCAACCCCTTCCAGCGACAGGCGCACGGCGCGCACCATCAGCGGGAACGCCATCACCGCCGTCGCCAGCGCGGCGCCGGCCGTGGTGAACACCAGCCGCAGGCCGAACCACTCCTGCAGCAGCGCGCCCACCGGCCCGCGCAGGCCGAACAGCATCAGCAGCCCCCAGCCCACCACCACCGGCGGCAGCACCAGCGGCAGGTGCAGCAGCGCGTCCAGCAGCGTCCGGCCCGGGAAGCGCCCGCGCGCCACGGCCCATGCCGCCGCAATGGCCAGCGGCAGCCCGAACAGCACGCTCCACCCGGCCACCACGAGGCTGAGCCGGACGGCCTGCCACTCCTCGGGGGACAGCCAGCCGGACAGGGTCACTGGCTCGCAGGGAAACCCGGCCTGCAATGCGAAGGCGCCGCAGCCGGGCTAGCCGGAAGTGTCAGCGGCGCCCAGGCCCTTGGCACGGGGCTGGCAGGCGAGACGATTCGCACGAGCAGCCGGCGGGCTGCCCCGGCCGCCGCAGCGCGGATCAGCCCGCCTTCTTTGCCTTGGCCTTCGGCGCCGGCTTCGCGGCGGCCTTCGGCTCCGGCTTCTTTTCGACGACGTTCAGGGCGTCCTTGACCTGCTTGGCCGGCGTGAAGGCCAGCTTCTTGCTCGCAGCGATCTGTATGGTCTCGCCGGTGGCCGGGTTGCGGCCCTGGCGGGCGTCGCGGCTGGCGACCTTGAACTTGCCGAAGCCGGGCAGCGAAACCTCCTCGCCCTTCACGGCCGTCTCCACGACGGCGGCGAAGACGGCCTCCACGACCTGCTTGGCCTGCTTGCGCTCCATGCCGTGCTGGCCGGCGATATGGTCGGCGAGTTCTGCTATGTTCATGGTGTTCCCTCTGGGCTGGTTGCTTGCGTCACCGAACGGCACCGTACGCCGGGCGTCACAGAACGTAAGCAGGGGCAATCCCGCATGGGAACCCTTATTCTGCCGATGCAGGCGTTCTCGCACGGTCCGTCAACGATTTGCGGCGTTGTGTTGCAGTGCTGGATCACCCCTGGCGCTGCTGCCGGGCCAACCGGGCTGCCGAGTCGATAAAAGGCCGCGGCGAAAGGCCGCGACTGACGAAGATGCCGCCTTTCGACCGCGACGGATGGGTTGAGAGGGGCGGGAACGGACTTTGCGCCATGGTGCCGGCCGGCTTGCCGCCATCCAACTCCGCACTGCCAAAGCGGGCCAGGGATGGCCGCCACCGGCAGCGCGACGCCGGGCAGGGACGCCGCCGCTAGAAGATCCCACCCCTGTCCTGGCCGCCAACGCCTGCGGCTGCCCGAGACCCTGCAACGAGCTGCCATCCTCCATGAGGCGCTGTTCCCATGGCGGACGATGGCAGCGCCCTCACCATCATTGTCCGCCGGCATGAGGGGCCGCTGGCGCCAGGCTGCAACGGAGCCTGCGGCCAAGCTCCGGGAGCCGCTGCGCCAGCCGTCAGGGACCGGCCCCGACCTCCAGGACCGGAAGCGGGACGCCGAGGCGGTCCATCAGGAGGATGCCGCCCAGCGTCGCCAGCATGATGGCTGCGAAGACGGCCAGCGTGCCCGCGGCGTGCCGGACCATGCTGGCGGCGCTGACCGCCGGAGGCTTCGGCTGCCGATCCGGCCGCCAATTCACGCCGATGAGGTTCAAGCCGTCCATGATGCGCCTCCTTGCAGGTGCCGGGCTTGCGGGAACAGCGGCACCCGCACTTCCGCCAGCCCGATGTCGGCGGCGAGGTGGGGGTCGAGCGGGTAGCTGGTGCCGGCGTCGCGCAGGCGCCGCGCCGCAGCCAGACACAGGCCGCGCAGGCCGGCCGGTGGCCGTGCCGGGTGAGGGATGAGGGGTGCGTTGGCGTGCATGGCGGCGACCCTCCTGTGCGCGCGTCAGAACAGCGTGAGCGCCAGCAGGACCGTGGCCGCGGCGCAGAACGCCGCGCCCGTCAGCAGCCATGCCGGAGCGGTTGCGTCCGCCTCCGTCAGATCGTGCGCTTGCATGGCAGGGACGGATAAGGCGGATTGGCTGACGGGCATGGCTGCAACCTCTGGTGACGCTGCCGTAAACCGGCGGCGAACGCACCATGCGCGCAGTGCCGGCCAGGGGCAGTGACCCGCGTCACCTGCGATGCCATGATGGGGCGCTGCCAACAATTCCATGCCCGTGAGGTGCGATGCCGCCTGCGCCCGCCACAGCCCGTCCGTCTAGGCCATGATGACCCGCGGCGTCCGTCACGACGTCCTGGCCGCGACGCCGCTGTTCCACCAGCTCGACCGGGCGGAGCTGGACGCCCTGGCCGACCTGGCGACCGAGCGCCACGTTCCCCGCGACGGCAGCGTGGTCCGGCGCGGGGAGGCGGATGGCAGCCTGCTCGTGCTCGTGCATGGCCGGTTGCGCGCCGGCGCCATGTCGGCCGACGGGCGGGAGGTTACCATCGGCCTGATGGAACCCGGCGCCGTGCTGGGGGAGATCGCCCTGCTGGACGGGCGACCCCGCAGCATGGACGTGGTGGCGATGCTGGACAGCCTGCTGCTGCAGGTGGACCGCGCGGCCTTCCTGCCGTTCCTGCGCGCCCGGCCCGACCTGATGCTGCGCCTGATGGCCCTGCTGTGCGACCGCCTGCGCCGGGCCAGCGCCGCATATGAGGACGTGGCGCTGTCGCCGCTGTCGGCGCGGCTGGCGCGGCTGCTGCTCGCCCTGGCCGGCACGCACGGCGCACCGGGGGCGGACGGGATACGCATCCGCCTGCGCCTGTCCCAGCGCGATATCGGCACGCAGGTCGCCGCCACGCGGGAGCGCGTCAACAAGCAGTTCCGCCTATGGCACGAGGCCGGGGTGCTGGGGGAGCAGGGCGGCCACCTGGTCGTCCGCAAACCTGATGCGCTGCGTGCCCTGATCGAGATGCCGGATTAGCTGGCCCGCGCCGGGCAGGCTGAGTCGAACACGCTGGCGCGGTGGCCTGGTGCAGGAGAACAGGGTTGCGCTTTTCCATCTTCGCGGCGGCGCTCGTGGCCGTCCTGGTCGGTTTCGGCGGGACGCTTGCCGTCATCGTCCAGGCCGCGGGGCACCTGGGCGCGACCCCGGCGCAAACGGCGTCCTGGGTGTCAGTGCTGTGCCTGGCGATAGCGGGCACCAGCATCGTCCTGAGCCTGCGCTACCGGACGCCGGTGGTCACGGCCTGGTCGCTGGCCGGGGCGGTGCTGATCGGCTCGGCGCCGCCCGGGATCGGCCTGCCGGCGGCCATCGGCGCGTTCATGGCATCGGCCGTGCTCACGATCCTGTCCGGGCTGCTGCCGGCGCTGGGCGGCGCCATCGCGCGGCTGCCGCCTTCGATCTCTGGCGCCATGCTTGCCGGGCTGCTGCTGCGCTACGTGCTGGGACTGTTCCAGGCGGCAGGCGGGTCGCCGGGCCTGGTGCTGCCGCTGCTGGCGGTGTTCTTGGCGGCGCGGCTGGTCCATGCGGCGTCCGCGCCGCTGGTGGTGATCCTGTGCGGCGTGGCGCTCGCGCAGGCATTGGGGTTGCCGATGGCGATGCCGGCGGGATTGGAGCTGTCCGCCCTCGTGCCGGTCATGCCGCGTCTCGACCTTGCCGTCATCCTCGGCCTGGGCGTGCCGCTGTTCCTGGTGACGATGGCGACCCAGCAGATCGCCGGCGCCGCGGTGCTGCGTACCGCGGGTTACGTGCCGCCGGTGCGGGGCGCGCTGCTGGTGACGGGGTTCGCGTCGTTGGCCGCGGCGCCGTTCGGCGGCTACTCCGTCAACCTGTCCAGCATCACCGCGGCCCTATGCGCCGGGCCGGACGCGCATCCCGACCCGGCGCGGCGCTGGATGACGGGGCCGGTCTATGGCCTGCTCTACCTTGCGCTGGCCGCCAGCGGCGCTTCGTTCGTGCAGGTGTTCACCGCCCTGCCGCCCGCGCTGGTCGCAACCGTGGCCGGCGTCGCGCTGCTCGGGCCGATGACGGGCGCGTTGACGGCGGCCATGGGACAGGAGCGCGAGCGGTTCGCCGCCGTGCTGGCCTTTGGGGTCACGGCGTCCGGCGTGTCGCTGCTCGGCGTCGGCGCGGCGTTCTGGGGGCTGGTGGCCGGGCTGCTGGCCCTCGGGCTACAAGGGGCGGAGCGGCGGCTGCGCGGGATCAGGCCGGCTTGACCAGCAGGTTCGGCAGGCCGGGATAGCGTTCGTAGCTGTCCACCACGCGATAGCCGGCGGCGTCCAGCCAGGCATTGAACTCCGGCCAATGCGGCGCGCACAGCTCGATGAACAGCGTCGGCTGCCAGCACGCGACGGTCGCCGCCAGGCCCGCCAGGACGGCCATCTCCCCGCCTTCCACGTCAACCTTGATGAAGTCCACCCGCTGCCCGGCCAGGGCGGCGTCGCCGGGGATGCAGCGCGTGGCGCCCGCCGGGTCCGGATGGAACTGCGCGCCGCCCAGGTTGTCCGGGTCCGGCACCTGCCGCGCCATCCGCCCCGGCCCGGCGGCGAGCGCCAGGCCCAGGAAGCTCTCGTCCCAGGTCCGGCAGCGGTTCAGCCGGCCGTGCAGGCGCAGGTGCGCGGCGGCGTCCGGGTTCGCCTCGAACAGCACGACGCGCCTGGCCCGGGCGGCATGCTCGAAGAACAGGGCGTGGTTGCCGATGTTGGCACCGATGTCGGCGATGACGGCGCCGGGCGGGATGTGCGGGGCGATCAGCCGCAGCTCGTCCGGCTCGAAGAACTCGCCGCGCAGGTGGCACGCCTGGATCGGGTCGCGCGGGTTGGTGACGAAGAACTCCAGCGCCGCGCCCTGCGCTGTGCAGCGGACGAGGGTGCCGGGCAGGTGCTGGGATGCGGTCACCCTGCCGGGCCGATCCGGACCAGGACCACCACCGAGGGCGCGGCGGCAGTGGCAGGGGCGTCGAGCAGGCTGTCCCCCGGCCCGGCCGTATCGCCGTCGGCGTCCAGCAGCCCCGACCAGCAATGCAGCACGGCGCCGGACGGAGCGGGCATTCCGGCCGCAAGGCGCAGCACCTCGACGTGCGCCCGATGCTGCCCCCGTGCGGTGATGACGTTGAACGCCCGCCCGGCCTCGCCGCCGATCCGGCAGTGCGTGCGTGCCTCCCCGGCAAAGGCGTGGGGCGTCAGCAGCGGGCAGGGCACGAACGGGCCGCCATCGTGCGACAGCGCGATCCCGCCGCCCGCGACCGGCGTGAACACCCGGTCGAACCCGGCGTAGTCGGAGAAGTCGCAATCCTCCGTCAGCTCCGCTAGGCTGGCTTGCCAGCGCAGGTCGCCATCCCGGCCGAGCACTGTCACCACGTCCCGCGTGACGCCCCGGCCGTTGCGCCAGGGCGTTGCCACCAGGTCGCCGGCGCGCAGCAGCGTCACGGCGCACCCCCAGCACAGGATATGCAATGACCCCCGACGACCTGCGCCGCCTCGACCAGCCCCCCGCCGCCCCGGCGCTGCGAGCCTTGTGGTGGGCCGCCCGCGACGACTGGGACCGCGCGCACGAGGCCGCGCAGTCCGACACCGGCCTGGAGGCGGCCTGGGTCCATGCCTACCTGCACCGGGTCGAGGGCGATCCGGAGAACGCGCGATACTGGTACGGCCAGGCCCGCCAGCCCGTCTGCACCGCGGCGCTGGACCGGGAATGGCAGGACATCGCAGGCGCCCTGCTGCCGCGTCAGGGCTGAGGCGCCGCCGCGCCGAGCCGCCCCAGCAGCCGGGCATGGGCGCGCATCCCGTGGTGGAAGCAGCGCCAGTCGAACTTCTCGTTCGGGCTGTGGACCTGGTCGTCGTCCAGGCCGAAGCCCATCAGCAGGCTGTCCATGCCCAGCAGCCGGCGCATGGACTCCACCACCGGGATGCTGCCGCCGCAGCCGATCAGCACGGCGGGGCGGCCGTACTCCTCGGCCAGCACCTCGCGCGCCGCCTGCACGTAGCGGCTGCCTGACGGGACCTCGACACCTGGCGCCGAGCCGAGCTCCTCGATCACCGCACGCGCGTCCGCGGGCAGGCGGGCCTGCACGAAATCCCGGAAAGCCTGCACGACGGCAGCCGGGTCCTGGCCGGGCACCAGGCGGAAGGAGACCTTGGCGCCGGCCTCCGCCGCGATCACGGTCTTGCTGCCCGGCCCGGCATAGCCGCCCCAGATGCCGTTCACGTCCGCGGCCGGCCGCGCCCACAGCCGCTCCAATCCGCCGCGCCCATGCTCGCCGGCCGGGACGGACAGGCCGATGCCGCCGAGGAAGCGGCCTTCGTCGAAGCCCAGGGCCGCCCATTCCGCCGCCTGCGCCGCCGGCAGGTCGGCCACGCCGTCGTAGAAGCCGGGCAACTGGATGCGCCCGTCCGCATCGTGCAGGTCCGCCAGGATGCGCGCCAGCAGGGTTGCCGGGTTGAGCGCGGAACCGCCGTACATGCCGGAGTGCAGGTCCCGCGCCGCGGCGTGGATGACAAGCTGCAAGTAGGCGATGCCGCGCAGCCGGGTGGTGATCGCCGGGGTGTCGATGTCCCACATGCCGGTGTCGCTGATGACGGCGACATCGGCCCGCAGGGCATCGCGGTGCGCGGACAGGAACGGCTCCAGGTTCTCGCTGCTGACCTCCTCCTCGCCCTCGACCAGCGCCGTCACGCGGACGGGCAGGGTGCCATGGACCGCGTGCCAGGCGCGCAGGGCCTCCAGCCACATCATCACCTGGCCCTTGTCGTCCACGGCGCCGCGGGCGACCACGCGGGGGCCGTGCGGGCCGTCCTGCATCACGGGATCGAAGGGCGGGCTGGTCCACAGGTCGAGCGGCTCGGCCGGCTGCACGTCGTAGTGGCCGTAGAACAGCAGGTGCGGCGCATTGCCGCCGGGGCCGGGGTGGTGGCCCAGCACGATGGGGTGGCCCGGCGTGGGATGCGCCGCGGCCTCGAACCCCATCGCCGCAAGCTGGTTTCGCACCCAGGCCGCCGCCGCGGTGCAGTCGCCGGCGTGGTCCGGCTGCGCGCTGACGCTCGGGATGCGGAGGAAGCTGAACCAGCGCTCCCGCGCCGCGTCCAGGTTGGCTTCGATGTGGTCCAGGACGGGTTCGGTCTGCATGGCGCCACCATGCCCAAACCCGTGCCGGGCCGCTAGGCCGTGCGCGCCGCCTATATGGCCGTCCAGGTCCGCTCGGGCATGTCCGTGTGCCCAGGCGCCCACCCGGCGCAGCGCGTCTTGCAGCGCGTTCGTTGCCGCCGGCGGCGCCCCGGCGCACCCGGCCCCGCCGCAACCCATCATGCCCAATGCAAGTCAGATGGACGCTTGGCAGTGTCTCAATTTGGATGGCTGCTTGTGGTGGACAGCGGACCCGCGTATGCCTAATGGTCACCGTCGAGTATCCATGTCAGGATGAGGAACAGCAATCAGTCTTCAGGACCATGACCGTCGAAATCGTGTTCCCAGTGGAGTTTATCGTGCAGGGTACTCCGGTGTCGCTACAAGCGAAAAGAGCGGAGTCAAAGGTCATTTGGAAGGAGCGAGTCAAGCAAGCAAGCTATAGCGCGCTACCCGAAGATCACTTCGCAACAGATTTGTCACTTGCGGTGACACTATTCTATTTCCCAGATGGTCAGATGCAGGGCGATGTCGATAATATTGTGAAGCCAATATTAGACGCTCTAGACAAGCACATTTACTTTACTGACCGACAGGTTGAGCGGGTTTGAGTTCAGAAATTTGAACCTGGACGCATCTTCCAGTTCCGCAACCCCTCTGCATCACTCGCAGAGGCGTTAGTGGGATAGAAGCCACTCCTTTACATACGTGTAGGAAACGACCCCGCAGAAGGTCTTGTTTGATGCCATCATACATGTCGAAATCCGAAGAGGCCGTCTTCCAAAGCATGGTGCCGCAACTGGAGGCAGAGGGCTTCTCTGTATTTGTTCATCCTTCAAGAGACATGCTTCCGGCTTTTCTGAGCACCTATCATCCAGACGTGATTGCTTATAAAGGTGACAGAAAGGTAGCCATCGAGGTTATGGCGCAATTCCAAGACAACAGCCCGAAGATTGAGCACATACGAAAGATTTTTTCAGATCATCCGGAGTGGGAATTTCGGCTGGTCTATGCTCCTCCTAGAAGCATCGAGGAGGTCATACCAACCTCATCTAGGAAGCTTATAGAGGAGCATGTGCAGCAGATCGAAGGCTCGTTTGAAAGCATGGGGGCAACAGCAGCACTGTTGGTAGCCTGGGCAGCTTTCGAAGCGGCTGCACGGCGGTTGACCCCTACCAATCTCGCACGACCACAAAGCCCTTCTCGCCTTATCGAGGTTCTCGCTTCCGAGGGCTACATCACACCTGACGAGGCTGATATACTCCGTAGCTTAAGCCGATTTCGAAACGAGATTGCCCACGGACGATTGGACCTAAAGCCAAGTCGTGCGCAAGTAGAAGATCTAATTACGGTAGTACGCTCCCTTCTGAGGCTTGACGAATGACCCTCTGAACAGATGCGACGACTTATAATCGTAAATGCCCTTCTTCCCATGTGCCTAGGTCCGCCATGGGTCGAAAGCCGACGTTCAAACTGAGACACTACCGGACGCTTGATGCCCTTCGGACAGCAAGCGCCGCATCAGCACCACCTCATGCCCGTCGTCCTGTTCCGTCCCGACCCGCCGCCAGCCGAGGCGCGCATACAACGGCTCGGCGCTCGACGTGTAGAGCCATAGGACCGGCACGGCAGCAGCCAGCGCGAAAGCCTCCACCCGGCGCGTCAACGCAGTCGCGTAGCCGCGCCCGCGGAACGCAGGCTGGACGAAAACCCCGGCGAGCCAGGGGGTCAGGTCGGGCCGCGTGTCCAGGTCATGGCGCACCAAGCCGGCTGTTCCAACGGGCTGGTCGTGGTCGAACAGGACGAAGGTCTCCTCTGGACCGTCCGGCGGGGCGAGGAGCAATGCCGTCATTTCCTCGGCCGTATAGCCGCCGGGGCAGTCGAAAAAGGCGTCCACCCGCCACTGCGCGACGACCGGCGCCAGTTCGGGCCGGTCGGAGACTGCGGCAATCCGGTAGCCCATCTGGTGAACCTCGCTTCAGGTTGGCGGATGCTGCCTGCCGGGAACGCGCGATCAGGGCAGCGTGGCGGGAACAGGGGCGTGCGGCGGCCAGACGGCCTGCGTCACCGCAACCGCCGCGGCCTGCACGGCGATCACCAGCCCGACGCAGCCGGGCCAGCCCAGGTGCGCCCAGATGCCGGCCGGCAGCACCCCGCCCAGGCTGCCGCCGATGTAGTAGCTGGTGACATACAGCCCCACGGCGGTCGAGCGCGACCCGCGCGCCGCCGCCGCGACATAGCCGAGCGACAGCACCTGCTCCGTGAAGATGCCCGCCGCCGCCAGCGCCATGCCGCCCAGGATCGCCGGCAGCGACGGCAGCAGCGTCAGCAGCAGCCCGGCCACCGCCACCCCGGCGGACAGCAGCACCGTCCGCCGCCGCCCGTTCCGCAGCGCCAGCCGCGTCGCCACCGGCGTCGCCACCATGCCCAGCAGGTAGATGACGAACACCGACCCGAGCTGCGCCGGGCCGAACCGGTAGGGCGCCGCGGCCAGCAGCACGCTGGCGTAGGTGAACGTCGCCACCATCGAGAACAGCACCGAGAACCCGACCAGGCAGGTCGCCGTCACCTGCCGGTTGCGAAGCTGGTCCGCGAACCCCGCCAGCGTGCGGCGCAGGCCGCTGACCCGGCGGAACCGCACCTCCAGCGGCAGGAACGCCCGTATCGCCGCGGCGCAGCCCAGCGTCAGCGCGGCCAGCACCAGGAACGACGCGCGCCAGCCCAGGTACTGCGTCACCCAGCCCGCCACGAACCGCCCCAGGAAGCCGCCGAAGATCGTGCCCATCGCGTAGGTGCCCGTGACCTGGATGGCCTCGCCCCCCGGGCACTCGTCCGCGATGTAGGCGACCGTGACCGCGAAAACGAACGGCAGCACCAGCCCCTGCACGAACCGGCACAGGATCAGCGCGTCCAGCCCCGGCGCCGCGGCGGCCAGCAGGGTCGGCGCCACCAGCGCGACGCTCGCCCCAACGATCAGCCGCCGCCGCCCCAGCGCGTCCGAGATGCCGCCGACGAACGGCGCCACCAGCGCCACCGCCAGCAGCGTCGCCGTCAGGGTCAGCCCGGCGCGCGGCAGGCTGGCGCCGAACTCGTCCGCCAGCGTCGGCAGGATCGCCTGGGTGGAATAAAGGTTCAGGAACGTCGCCAGCCCGGCCGCCGCCACGCCGATCCGGCGGCGCCCGGCCAGCCCCGCCCCGGCCAACCCCGCCCCGGCCAGCCCGACTTCAGCCGGCCCGACTTCAGCCGGCACTGTCCCAGCCGGCCCCTCCTTGGTCATGCCCGCACTATCCCGGCGCCTGCCCGGCCAGGATGCCGGCGCAAGCCGCAGGCAGCACCGGCGGGCGCGGCGGCGGACCCGGCGGACGCGGCGGCTGGTCCAACTGCGCGAACCACCAGTCGAGCGAGGCGTCGCAGCCGTCCCCGGCCGGCGGCGGCGCCTGGTCCCGGCACTCCGGCTGGTTGGCCGGGCAGCGGAAGTGCAGGTGCATGTGGGCGGCGTGGCCGTACCAGGGGCGGACCAGCCGCAGCCAGCCGCGGTCCCCGGCGGCCCCGGAGGCAACGCGGCAAAGCTGCTGCTTGATCGCCGGGTTGACCAGGATGCGGTCCAGCCCCGGCAGGCCCGCTGCCAGGCGGATCAGCGTCGCATGGGCCGCGGACCATGCCGCCGGGTCCACCCCGCGCCCGTCCGCGGCCACCAGGCTGCGGACTTCCACGCGGTCCAGCTCCGCCGCCGTCAGCGCCGGCTTCGGCAGCACGTCCAGCCATACGTCGGCGTCCAGCCCCAGCATGTGGCTGGCGTGGACGCCGGCCATCGGGCCGCCATGCGGACGGGAGATGTCGTTCATGTAGAGCGTCGGCAGCCCCGCCGCCGCGGCTCGCGCCGCCAGTGTTTGCAGGGCGGCGATGGTGTCGGGATGGCCCCAGTACCAGCTTCGGCTGGCGCGGATCGTCTGGTAGCCCGGCCCGGCGGCGGGCAGCTCCACCGCACCGGAGATGCAGCCGCCGCCGGGGCCGCCGACGATGCGCGCGGGGATGGCCCGGGCGGCAGGCTGTTCCGCACGGACCGCGCCCAGGTTCCATGCGGACAGCAAGACGGCTAGACACAGGGCAAGACGGTTCATGGCCGGCACTCCGCAGCCGTGGGTCACGTCCCATCCATACACGCCCCGCCGGAAAAGCGGCACCTCCGGCGCGGCGTCACCACCAAGGGGTTCTGATGGCATCTCGTTACCTGGTCACCGGCGGCGCCGGCTATGTCGGCAGCCACCTGGTCGCCCTGCTGGTGGAGCAGGGGGCGGAGGTCGTCGTGTTCGACAGCCTGCGCCAGGGCCATCGCGCCGCGGTCCCTGCCGGGGTGCGGCTGGTCGTGGCCGACCTGGCCGACGCCGGGGCGCTGGACAGCACGCTGGCGGCAGGCCCCTGGGACGCCGTGTTCCACTTCGCGGCGCTGTCCCTGGTCGGCGAGAGCATGAGGGAGCCGATGCGCTACCTGCTGGACAACGCCGCGCTGGGAATGCGCCTGGTGGACGCCTGCATCCGGCACGGGGTTCCGCGCTTCGTGCTGTCCAGCACCGCCAACCTGTTCGGCCTGCCCGACAGCGTGCCGATTGCCGAGGACGCGCGCATCGCCCCGGCCTCCCCCTACGGCGAGAGCAAGCTGATGATCGAGCGCGCGCTGTTCTGGGCTGGCGAGCTGCACGGCCTGCGGAGCGCCTGCCTGCGCTACTTCAACGCCGCCGGCGCCGACCCCGCAGGCGTGCTGGGAGAGGACCACGACCCCGAGACCCACTTGATCCCCCTGGTCATAGACGCCGCCCTGGAACGCCGCCCGCCGCTTACGGTGTTCGGCACCGACTACCCGACGCCGGACGGCACCTGCATCCGGGACTATGTGCATGTCACCGACCTGGGCCACGCCCACCTTTGCGCCCTGCGGCAACTGGAAGGGCGCAGCGTTACCTACAACTTGGGCAACGGCCAGGGCCATTCCGTGCGGGACGTGATCGCCTCGGTCGAGCGCGTGCTGGGCCGCCCGGTGCCGGTGACGTTCGGCGACCGCCGCGCCGGGGACCCGCCGGTGCTGGTGGCCGCCAGCGACCGCATCAAGAAGGAAGCCGGCTGGGCGCCGCAGTTCGCCGACCTGGACAGCATCGTCGGGTCGGCGGCCCACTGGCGCATCGCGCACCCCGGCGGCTACGGCGCGGGCTGACCGGCCTCCGGCTGGTAGGCGGGGATCGCCAGGTAGGCCAGGCGCTTCAGCTCCTTCCGCCCGCGCGTTACGCTGTCCAGGATCAGGCCGCAGGTCAGGGACAGCGACGACAGCAGCACCAGCCCTGTCGCCAGCACCGCGGTCGGCAGGCGCGGCACCAGCCCGGTACGCAGGAACTCCGCCAGCACCGGCACGAACAGCACGACCGCCGCCAGCAGCAGCACCGCGGCGATGGCGGCGAAGAACGGCAACGGGCGCTCCTCCTTCACCAGCAGCACGATGGTACGCAGGATGCGGAAGCCGTCGCTGTAGGTTCGCAGCTTGCTGGCCGACCCGGCCGGGCGCTCCTTGTAGGGCGTCGGCACCTCGCCGACCGGCATACGCAGCTCCAGCGCATGGATCGTGAACTCGGTCTCCGTCTCGAAGCCGCCGGACAGGGCGGGGAACGACTTCACGAACCGGCGGGAGAACACGCGGTAGCCCGACAGCATGTCGCTCACGCGGTCCCCGAAGATGCGCGCCACCAGCCCGGTCAGCACCGCGTTGCCAAGACGGTGGCCGCGCCGGTAGGCAGCCTGCGCGTCCGACACCCGGGCGCCGTTCACCATGTCCAGCCGGTCCCGCAGCAGCATCGCCACCATGCCGGGCGCGGTCGCGGCGTCATAGGTGTCGTCGCCGTCCACCAGCACGTAGGCGTCCGCCTCGATGTCGGCGAACATGCGCCGGATGACGTTGCCCTTGCCCTGCAGCCGCTCGGTCCGCACCACGGCGCCGGCGGCGCGGGCCGCGGCGACGGTGCCGTCCGTCGAGTTGTTGTCATAGACGTGGATGGCGGCGCCGGGCAGCGCGGCCCGGAAGGCGCTTATGACGGCCGGGACCGCGGCCTGCTCGTTGTAGCAGGGCACCAGCACCGCGACGCGCGCCGTCACCGCGCGCTGCCGAACACGATCCGGCGCGATAGGTGGAAGTTGGCGCCCAGACCCGCCGCGACCCCGGCCAGGACCGCCAGGACGGGATACTCCGCGCAGAGCGGCACCAGCAGCACCAGCAGGGTGAAGGTGCCGCGGTTGAGCACGAAGCCCACGCCGTTCGCCGCCAGGAACAGCAGCCACTGCCGGGCCGCGCTGCCCGCTTGCGGCCCGGCGAAGGTCCAGGCCCGGTTGCCGGCCCAGGTCGCGGTGGCCGCGGCAAGGTAGGCGAGCAGCCCGGCAGGGATCAGGCCGATCCGGTCCTTGAGCGCATAGACCACGGCGGTGTCCACCAGGAACCCGGCGAACCCGACCACGCCGAAGCGCAGGAACTGATGCAGCAGCAGCGATCTTGCCGGGGTCAGCAGGGCGCGAAGCTCAGATGGAGGCGTCATGCGGCTGGGATAGCGCAAAGCGGACCGTCCGGCCACCGAACGCGGCGCGACCATCCTATGTCCTGGCCTATGTCCCGGGTCAGGCCAGCGCCAGGGGGTTAGGGCAGCCATAGGGTTAGGGCACCGGCAGACGTGTGGCGTTGATCGCGACCGCCATCCCCGCGGCGCGGCTTGACCCGCCCCCAACCCGCCCCGCTCGCCTCGTGACCCGCCTTGGCGCCAACAGGGTCTAAGCAGGCTTCCTTGGCTCCACGCACGGATGGTAATATCGGGCCATTGTTGACGTAAGCTGGGTGGTTGTCATGGCGGGTCGGTCTTCGTTGGTTGCGAGCGCTGAGCAGGAGGCGGAGTTGC
>JAABUW010003096.1_pt1 | contig 24151 bp, 30 predicted proteins | sample 5560081 | NCBI WGS metagenome assembly JAABUW01 (sample SAMN10711882, study PRJNA513363) | rock metagenome | isolation source: Antarctica rocks | place: Antarctica: Victoria Land, Knobhead sud | reverse complement strand
CACCACCCGCGGTGCGCAGAAACACACCTCACATTCCCCAACCTGACATCCCGTCCACTCCTCCCTAACGCACTTCTCAATACCTCCCGCAAATACGGCACCAAACCATCTACCTGCTCTTTCTTCGGCGCCAGCAGATCGCTGCGTGTGATGATGAAACTGACCTCCGCCACCCGCCCACGGACGTAGTGCAGGCTCTTCGAGCGGCGGTTCTGGGTGCGGAGGCGGGGTAGCTGGAGGGAGGTGATGAGGTTGGGGATGAGGGAGAGGGGGAAGTCGGCGGCGTCGAGGACGTGGTACATGTGGTTGTGTTTGTGTGGGGATTCTTCGATGATTTGTTGGATTGATTGGATGGACGGGTGGATGATGCTTGCGCCTTTGGATTGGTAGAGCAGGTTGTGGCACCGGTCGCAGATGGGGATGATGGGCGTTTGAGCGGGTTGTTGAGGAGTGGGTGCGCTGGGCTGCGAATCGGCTAAGAGACCAGACTTCAGGGCGGCGTTGAAGACTTCATCCTCTACACTCTCGCTTGCACTCTTCTCTGTCGCTTTCAATGCGCGCTTAGAGCCGTAGAAGCCGGCAACGTCTGCGTCGACTGTCTGGCTTGGAGCACCGCATCCTGGGCAGACGACAGGCAGCTTTCTCGCCTGCGCAGATAACGTCAGGCCAGGTGGCGGACGCGATGTATCTGTGTCTTCATGCTCTACAGCTGCGATACCCTGTCGCCAGTGATGCACGCTGCTGAACGCCCTTCTTTCATCCCATCGTTGCGGAAGTGCAAGCCGTGTAATACAGCTTGCAGACTGTGGCTCAATGCATCGCCAAAGGCCTGCTCGTGGCAACGGTAAGATCGCCTGCCTTGCTACGCGTAATGGCGTCAGCATCAGCTTGCCGAATTGTCAGATGTCTGTGGCAGATGAAATACAAGGAGGCGAGTTCATGTTCACATGCGCTGAACTTCCTAGTCGAGCTAGCGCGCGGCAGCCCGGCCGCTATCAAACTCTAAACATCGCTCACGTGCTCTGTACGCATTCTCGAGTTATGCCATAAGAACCGAGACTTGAGCCAGGCACAAATCAACCCACGCTAAAACGCCACGCCTGGTATATCTCGACTACCCACACGTACTCGCTCTTAATCCTGCTTTAAAACCATATCGTCTCCCACTCTGGCAGCTCACTCGAGTGGTATGCCATCATACTCCCCATAGCCCAACGCCAAGTTCATATTCTGCAGACACTGCGTCGCCGCCCCCTTGAGCAAATTATCAATCGTGACATTAATCACTGCCCTCTTCCCACTCGAATGTACCGCAAACCCGCCAATTTCAACACCGTGCTTGCCCGCGATCAACTTCACCTGCGGACTCTCGCCGGAGACTTTGATCAACTTCTCCTTGTCATATCGGTCCTGGTAGAGCTGCCGTACATCTCGCGATGCCATAGTCTGGGCGAGTGGCAGGGAGATGGTATGGTGGATCCCTGCGAACCACACAGCGACGTGCGGGACAAAGGCGACATCTGTGCCGAGCTGGGTGGAGATCTCGCGCTCGTGAATGTGGTCCGTGAGAGAGTAGGCAATTAGATTGCCGGTGAGGTTCTCAACGTTGTTCTTTGGGGATGGCTTTGTGCCGGCGCCCGAGTAGCCGGACACGCCGAAGACGGTCGGATGAGCAGGCTGAGCGGCTAGGTAAGGGAGTAAGGGCGATATGCCGAGCTGCGCGGCGGTTGCATAGCAGCCGGGGTTGGAGATGCGGGTTGCGCCCGCTATCTTGTTACGCTGGACGAGCTCCGGGAGGCCGTAAGTCCAGGCATTGTCGAAGCGGTAGTCGGCGGAGAGGTCGATGACGAGGGCTTCTTTGTGGCCGCTCTCGTCAATGGCGTCGACGTAGGGTTTGCAGACGCCGTTGGGGAGGGCCATGACCCAGCAGTCGATTTCCTTCTTCTCGGCCATTCGTCGGACGTCGTCCGGACTCAGGTTCTCGTAGATGATCTCACGCTTCTCGTAGCCCTTCAGCTTCTTGCCAGCGAGCTCTCGAGATGAGACGTGGCGAAGATCCATGTTTGGGTGGCGATTTAGCATGTCGATAAGCGCTTGACCAGTGTAGCCACGCGCTCCAATGACAGCGACGCGTGATGGGTAGTCCTTTTCGCTATTCTTGATACCGAGTGGTGGGTTGGGGTTTGTTGTGGCATAGCCTCGCTGATGTGTGTTTGCGCTGCTTGAATTCACTGCTGCTCGTTGGCGTGGTCTAGCACTCGTAGAAAATGCTCTGGCTTGCTGTTGGGCCTGCTGTCCTTGACCGCCCCTCATGCTAGCCAGTCCCGCCGCCCTCGACCTTATACGCTCCGCAGCAGCCGCCGCTCGGTGGAGCTGTGATTCGAGGTTGATGTCGCCAAACATCTGCCTGCCATGCTGCACGAACTCACTCATCAATTGCCTGACCTCCTCAGGACTCTCGATGCCGTACCAGAACAACACCTCGCCTTTTCGGGCTATGCTGCCATCCGCCTTCTCCGAGAACCACGTCAGATTCTCGTCATCTTGCTTGACTGTCCATGCTAGCTTAGGGAAGTCTCGCTGTAGGTTCTGGAAGACGTTGTCCGCAATATTGGATAGCCATGCTGAGCGAGTCATCGTCAGTGTAGCCAGGTGTGCAAGTTGGGAGGTCTCAGCAGGGGGTAGAACGATGGCTAGAGCTTCCATGCCTTCATCGTAATAAGCCTTGAAGTGTCGGCTTTCGAGGGTGTCAAGATACCGATCGACAACAGATGCTGAGTCCAAGCCTTCTCGATCTCGCACCAGTGTCTGCTTCAGCTGATCCATGCTCTCGAACTCGGGAAGCGTTGATGCTTGTAAGAGCTTGGTGCCTCGCCTTATCAGTGTTCCGGCTCCAGAATGTGTGAACAGTTCGCGCTCCAAACTCTCAGGGTGGATAATGGCCACACTTGAACTACGTGGAAGATCGTCGAGCAGTGTCTTGATATCCCGTATCTTGCTCCTCGTGCCATGGATAACCCATGGCTTCTTCATGTACTCATCGTACTCCTCATCGAGATTGATGGCTTCGATAAGCTTGCCCGTCTCTTTATCGTGGATTCCACCCTTCTCAGACAGGTAGACGATCTTCAATGGCACTAGCTCTCTTGCCAACTCAGCTGCGGCCTTATCGGCATTGACATTGAGGACCTGGCCCTCTTCACTTTCTGCCATGCATGTCAGAACTGGGATGTACCCGTCGGCGATGGCTGCTCTAATGGTGCCTCCGTGGACTTGGTTGACCTGCAGATTATAAGCATACACCTCAACAGAGGTCTTGGAAAAACATACCTCTCCCACGAACTGATAAGTATCTTTATCCTTGTAATCGGCCATCAGGACCCCAGAAGTGATAGGACGTGCTCGCACGCCCCAGCTCTCCAACGCCTCGACCAGCTTCAGGTTCTCCTCCAAGAATAGCTTCCGTGCTATGCCCAGCGTCTTGCCGTCTGTTATCCGAATGCCTTCATTGTACTGTGGTTCGATACCCGCCTCCTCGAGAAGCTTGTTAAGCTGCGGGCCTGCTCCGTGAATGATGACAGGGAACAAGCCCATCTGGTTGAGGTTGCGTAGGGAAGCACATAGGACATCGAGGTAGTCGGTGAGGATAGCACCGCCGACCTTGATCACCGCAAACTGCTGGGAGGAAACGGATGTGAACTGTGCCAGATACTGCTGCACCTCTCGCTTGGAACCGATGTTGTTGAGGACATTGATCACCGCCGAACGTGCAGACCCGTCCTCGTGAAGACGTGTGGTGGCATAGGATCTCTGCTGCTGGTCTCGTGGGCCAATGGGTCGCAGATAAGTGTTTCGCTGTGCAACTGTCGTTCGAGATCGAGTCGCGATTCGTGCTCGCCGGCCGACCTGGCGAGTGACTGCCCTACTGAATGATTGCATTGTGTAGGAGTGGAGTGCAATCAGCATGCGGCAACTCTGCTGTTGTGAAAGCCTTTTGAGGTATCTTTAAAAAGTACCTCGCATGACTACCAAGCTACTGCAATTCCCGCAGAGCGATAACGCAACGAATCCAGGGTCCACGTAGATCTGAGACTAGCTTTCAGATTAGCTGGTACTGACTCCAGCCAATCTGGACACCCGACACGCAATGCTGTTCGCACTTGCTGGCCATATGAGTGCATCGATGACACTCCGTTTGGTGTTGAAGAAAGAGGAGCGATCTGCCGACGTCCAGTCAGTGCTGATGATATCACATGCAATGCTGAACTTGAATGACACGTGAGGTCAAAACAGACGCGCCTAAGGCACAGCAGACGCGACTCAAACGTTCCTTCTTACGTCGAGACTGCATTGTTGGCCAGGCCACGGCCACGGTAGGTGCGACGAGAGTAGGAGGTACTCATGACCTGGGGTTGCGTTGCCTGCCCGGCATGCTTGTGTAACCTACCGCATCTAAACTTCTGACACGCGACACGTCTTTGCTCCAGCTTTCCATCCGACTCCACCTCCACAGTATTGCTGACGACCTGATGCATATTACATCACAACAGCTATAGCTTGTCGTCGTCGCTCGCTACCATGGCCACTGTAGATACACCTCAGGACACTGATATGGGTGCATCCAATGATGTGGACTCGGAGATCGTCGAGGTCGAGAACTTCGTCCTTCGCTCGTACCAGCAGGAGATGCTCGAGCAGAGCTTACTACGCAATGTCATCATAGCCATGGACACCGGCAGTGGCAAGACGCACGTGGCCATCTCTCGGATCCAGGCACAACTCGAGCAGTCTGGCCCTGACAAACTGGTCTGGTTTACGACGCCAAGCGTGGCCCTCAGTACGCAGCAGTACGAGGTTCTGAGCGCGAATCTTCCGGCCTACCTCATCAAGATGTTGACAGGCGACAACTGCGTGGACGCTTGGACCGACCAGAGCATATGGGATGCTGTCTTGACGAACGTTCGAGTTGTTGTTGGCACCCCTCAGGTCCTGACGGATGCTCTCACACATGGCTTTGTCACGATCTCGAGGATAGCGCTTCTAGTGTTCGACGAGGCTCATCGATGCACCGGCAATAGTCCGATGAACACGATCATGAGGGACTTTTACTACCCAGCCAAGGCCAGAAAGGAATCGATCCCAAATATACTTGGCCTGTCAGCGTCTCCCATCATGTCTGCCAAGAGTAGCACTCTTGAGGACGTAGAGAGGAATCTGGACGCTGTTGCTATCACGCCTAAGATCCATCGCTCGGAGCTGGAGAAGCATGTCCATCCTCCATCAATCACGAGTGTGATATACTCAGAAGGAACAGCAACCACTTCTCCGCGCATAGTCAGGGCTCTCGAAAGTGCCGTGGCCACATACGATATATCCAAGGACCCGTACATTCTCGATCTGTTGACCATTGGAGACGACAAAGCCCAACGGGATCTACATGGCACGTCCAAGAAACCTACGACTTATTGCTTCAAGCAGCTGAAAGCGCTCAGTACCCGCACAACGGCAATATTCGACCAGCTGGGCGAGTCGGCAGCAGAGTGGTATGCGACTAGATGCATTCGGCGGTTCACAGAAGGCTGTAACGCACAATCTCTTGTCCTGCCAGATGTCACCGAGAAGGAGCGAGCGCACCTGGCAGACATACTGGACACTCTTCTTACCGAGTCCAACCAAGTGGACAGCCCGGTCGAGTCACCCGCCATCTCCGACAAAGTCCACTCCCTAGTCAACATATTAAGCCAGCAGAGCGCGAGTACCAGAGCTATCGTTTTCGTTGAGCAGAGGGCAGTAGTAGCTGCCCTAGCTGGCGTTCTCCGACAGCTGGACAGCGTTCAGTACCTGTCAGCGGGTACTTACGTGGGTGCATCGCAATTCTCAGGCCGGAAGACGTCCATTTCGGACCTCGTGGACTTGAAGCAGCAAAAGCAAGATTTGATCGATTTTCGCGATGGCAGCAAGAATGTGATGATTGCGACCACAGTGTAAGTCAATTCCAGGCCGCCAACATCGTACTCCGGGACAGCGTCGGGGGTGATGCCACTACACTCAATGCTAGTTCTTTTCTGGCCTCTTGAGAACTATGAGACGTCTGCTGACTTGACTTTAGGCTCGAAGAAGGGATCGATGTCAGTGCCTGCAACCTCGTGATATGTTTCGACGCTCCAAAGAACCTTGTCTCGTACGTACAGCGTCGCGGTCGAGCCCGGCAGAGGGATTCGAAATACATCGTCTTCATCTCGAACCTCGATCCAGCGGGCACTACAGCGAATTGGCAACGTCTGGAAGCTGAGATGAGAGAGGCCTACATGAAGGATCGACAGTTACCAGAGCTCTCCGAGGTAGCATCTGAGGCCGAAGAGGAGCTGAGCACCAGATCGTACTGCGTCGAAAGTACGAGAGCGAGACTTACTCTTCAAAACGCCAAGGCCCATCTCTACCACTTCTGTGCAGTCAGCTCGAACCATGCTGGACGCTACGTGGACGTTCGGCCTGTTCTCGAAACGAGGAACAATGGTGGCGCCAACGCATGGACTGCTCGTATCACCCTACCCTCGTTCGTGCACCCGAGAGTCCGGACGGCCATGAGCTCGAAGGGGTATGCCAGCGAAGGAACTGCGGTCAAGGATGCGGCTTTCGAAGCTTACACAGCGTTGCATAAAGAAGGGCTGGTCAACGATAACCTACTGCCATTTGCGAACGAGTATGTTCCGGAAGTCGGTCAAGCGCATATGGATCAGCCATCGTTGATGCAGATTGCTCTTCGTGAGTCTGCATGGGCAACGTTCTCCGAGGTCTCGAGGCAGTGCGATGATAATGTGCAGTGGCATAAACACTCATTACCCGTCCGGGACGGCGAGAAGGAGGTGATTGCAGTACGCCTGTACCTCCCGGCGGTGCTGTTACATGGTCTTGAATTCGAGCTATACTGGAACAGGGAGATCACGTATACTGTTGACATCCACCCCGTCGGCGATGTCCTGGCCATCTCACACATCGAGACGGCTCGTCAATACACTCACGCCATCCTTAGCAGCGTGAGTATGATTTGCATCTATGAGAGTATACAGACCGCTGACTTCCTCCAAGGTGCACGAGGCTCGGATGTCGGCTTCCAGCGACTTTTCTTACCTGCTGTCTCCACTCGACGAAACGTGCAACCCATCAGACCTTTGTGGCCGATACCCAGCCTCGAGACTCACCGGGGCTTCTGCCACTGCTCATCGCTACATTCTCCGCACGAGTGAGGAGCCGCGCCGCAGTTTCTTCTACGTCTGCACTAGCGATTTCTCAAATGATGCCGGCGAGAACGAGACATGCATCAACGCAAAGCCCTTCCCTCGACGCAAGAATTTCCTACACCCCATCAACCCGACAGGGAACGAGGTCGCTGCATATACCTCTATCCACAAATTCGCTCTTGGAGACTGTACAATCGATCGCCTACCTGGAGAATGCGCTGTTCTCGCAGCTTTCGTTCCGTCGATAATGCATCGACTGGATTTAGCGCTCACTGCGCAGTGTTTGCAAGAGGGAGTGCTTCAGCCGTTGCAGTGGGAGGACCGGGACCTGTTGGTGGAAGCGATCTCTGCACCGGCGGCTAACGAAGGCTTTGACTACAACCGGCTTGAGTTTCTGGGCGATGCTATGTGAGTACCTACCCCTTCTCAGAATTTCAATCGACTGCCTGTGCTGCGATTACGCGCCCTGCCGGCTCAGCCGCTGGTGTTCTCATGTCGGAGAACAGCATTCTGTCGATATTGGCCAGCGTGGCTGCTCTGGGCTCTCTCCGTAATATCAATGGAAAATCTGCTGCTAATGTGTCCTGTGTGCCTACAGACTCAAATTCTACACCGTGAGACAAGTGATGGGAGAGCATCTCAATTGGCCGGAACGGTATTTGACACTCGAAGAGCACCGTTTGGTCAGCAATGCTACATTGTGCAAAGCAGCAGAACGCCTACATCTCGATCGTTTCATCAATACAAAGGGTTTCAATGGTGCCAAATGGCGGCCTGACTACCTCGACACTACTGTCCACGATGGAGAAGCCGTGACACGTGAGGTGTCTAGTAAACTACTTGCCGACGTCGTGGAAGCATTGATCGGAGCTGCCTTCGTCGATGGTGGGCAGGACATGGCATTCGAATGCCTTCGCACACTCCTTCCGGCAGAGCACTGGTGTCCTCATGGAGACCCTATCAGTCGTATGCTCACGGAGGTCCCGACAATGGAGTGTGCGGGCATGGCTACGCTCGAGAAGCTTGTCGGCCACGAGTTCAAGCGGCCGGCTCTTCTTCTGGAGGCCATCACACATGCCTCGTTCCCGAATAACACCGGCCTCTCCTACGAGCGTCTCGAGTTTCTTGGTGACGCCGTGCTCGATATGATCATCGTACCGAAGCTCTTCGCACATTCGAGAAAGATGCCGGAGTGGAAGATGCACCGCTATCATGACGCCTTGGTCAATGGCAAGTTCCTCAGCTACTGCTGCATGGCGTACGATCTCGAAGAACAGAGTTATGATGCAGCACCCGCAACAACTGCGAACGGCCATATCAATCTGGTAGAGTCTGTGAGAACGATCCATCTCTACGACTTCCTAAGATGCGGTGCACAAGTCTCTCAATGCAGACGGAAAGCCGCTGAATTGTTCCAGCAGGCTCGTGCTGTGCTCGATGATGCTCTTCGTACTAGCGATGAGTACCCTTGGCCGGAGATCGTGGCTCTCGAGGTGCCGAAGTTCTTTTCCGACATGGTCGAATCGGTGCTTGGGGCCATCTATCTCGACTGTGAAGGTAGCCTTGATGCGTGCGAGACGTTCCTGGAGAACCTAGGACTCATGAAGATAATGCAGAGAATGCTGGACGAGCATGTCGAAGCGGCGTACCCGAAGGAGCAGCTGGGCATCCTCGCAGACAAGAAGGCGATCAAGTATGAGACAAGTGCGGTGAAGTCCGACGACGGCAAGATGACCTTCACGTGCACTGTCCTCGTCGACGACGTACTGGTGGCGAGCGTCGCTGGGCGAGGAAGCAAGGACGAGGCCGAAGCCAGAGCCGCGAGAGAGGCGGCGAGGGTATTACTGGAGCGCAATGGCAATACGAAGGGCAAACTTAAGAAGAGGAGGCTTGGTTCTGGAGCCGGTGCTGAGTGTGTTACGCTCGTTTGTGAGAGGTGATGGCGTAAGTGAGCCGCTCATGCTCCGCACATAGCAATTCGTTATGCTCAGATAACAACCATCGTGATAAGTGAGAGTCGTTACTACGAGAGAGAAACAGCAGCGTATCGTGAGCATAGTTAATTCAGTCACGCATTCAGTCAATCAACCAGCAATGGACAGTCGAAACATCCATATCCTTTGACCACGCTCATTTCATCCACGCTCACCGGCTTCGTCTTGAACGTCCACCCTGCGACTTCTTTCATCTTTACCTCGATCCCAGACCCAATGCGCTCCCATATACACGTGCCGAGCACTCCCAGCTCCGAGATCACGGCGCCGTGATAGAGACTATCTGGCGCCATTAACGTTCCCTCCGTCGCGGGCGGCTCGATCAATTTCATGAGGATGTACTGACACCACTCCGTCTCCGGCATCTTGTTCAGGAACGCTGGAATGTCTGAGCGGTAGATGTTGTGTCCGCCGCCGTCTCTGTTTGGCTTGAGCACGTAATTGATGCAACGCTGTGGATCCGTGGCATCTCTGCGCGCGGCGAGGCCAGCGGGTGAAGCATCGAGAACTTGCATCGGCATAAACGTCCGTCTAATCTTTTCGGCCTTCTCCGCAGGGAGGAAGCGCTCGACAGCCCCAGGCTCTGCGAGAGCGGCTTGCACCGTCTTGAACCCTGACAGGTGCGTCAGAATGTCCGGACACTTGATTGCGCGAGAGGTTTCGAGTTGGACGCGGAGATCGAAGCCTTCGGGATTGTACTCTTCGATCACGTAGCCGCCTCTGTAGTAGATGACACTGACCTCGAGTTCATGGTCCCCGAAAGGCGGTGAGAAGAACAGAGTGCGGTCGGGTGCGAACGTTGTCCGAGCCATGAGGGTACTCCATTCGACACGGTAGCATGGGATCTCAGCGTCCCAAAGGGCAAGCTCAATAGGCCGCTCATCCGCGACATTGAAGTTGAAGGGCTGGACGGTGATGAGGATGCACTTCTGGCGTGGGCTGGGGTTGGTGGAGGCGTATATGCTGTGAGCGGTTCGCAGCATGGTTACTATGGAGTTGACGTTGTCGTTTCGAGGTAGACTCGTACTCGTTGGAGTAGCGTCCGACCCGAAATCTCGTACTCGAGCCAAATGATGGTGCATACTGACGATCCTCTCGGCGTGTGCCGCACCAGCGCAGGAAAAGGTATTCATCTCCACTTGCTTGAGTTCGGATTCCTGGATGCCTGCAGGCCGATGTATCATGTAGTCGTTCCGGAGCACCTCACAGACGACATTCTGCACTGCGCCGGCCGCCTTGACCCTGTCGTAGACCTTTTCTAACACAGTGAAGAATGGGTCGTGGTTTCTTAAAGGTTCAAGAACTCCGAACAGCCACTCCGGGTCGGAGGCAACTCGCATATAGAGCTCACAATATCTGGGAGGGTAGATAGAACGGTCAGCTAATGTCTCGGACTTCTGAATCGAGCCACCCATGCTTTACAGCGGCTGTAGTGGCGTCTCGTCTAGCAATTCCTCTGAGATGGACAGTAACCAATAGTCATCGCGGTGGGAGCATAGCAGTAGTCTCGAATGCAAGAGCGGCAAGGACGCTGCTACAGTAGATGCGAAGACGCCGACGCAACTGACAGAATGGTGGAGAGGCTTTCGACACATCATTCCCACTTACGCTTGCTGTAACTCAATAGCTTCTTCATACCGAGCTCTCGGGAACAGCGTTGGAAGAATGCTCGTTCCTATCGGCCTTGCAGGGACGGAGGACTCAGTCTCGTACTCTACGACCTTCACCAGAGATCCATGAGTGAGCTGATAGTCTTTAATCTCATCGACAAGATGGCGAAGTTGGTCTTCAGTATAGCTTCGACCATTGTAGCCTACACAGGGCCATTCCGGAGGGCTTTCTCTGCCATGGTCTCCGTTCGGTGGCGATCCTAGAGGTGGATCATACTGTCTAGGCTCAGAGGCCTCCTTGGTGCCGTTCACATGGCTGGACTTGCTGAGTCTCTTTCTGATGTCCTTGAAGGTCGGAATGGTGAAGACGGTGGAGAAGACAAGGGTGATATGTGCCAATGTAGCCAAGCATGCCTCGCATACCAAGCAAAAGCTGTGTTCACAAGAGTGTCGTCGTTGCCGATACCGATGTCGGTCGGCTCTCCTGCCCTGCTCGAGCCTTGTCGAGCCAATGCTGCGAAACAGACCGGATGACATTTACCGAGGTGGTCGGGTACATGCGGTTTCTTCATCAACAGCTCTGCACCACAGAGAAAACTATTGCAGTAGCTTGACTGACTCGCCGAAGAAGGAGGATACTAAAGACGAAAAGCTGCAGCAGACGTTGAGAACGACAGCAGCTTCCATCTCTCGTTCTTAATCATGTCCTCCCTCGCAGCACGAAGTGCCATTCGAACCGCGACACGAAGCCTGCAACGAACAGCTACTCCTCTCCGCTCCTCCTCCATCCTCGCTCAAAAATCCTTCCAGCAACGCAACATCAAGCAGACACAAAGCACAAGAGCATTCTCAGCTTCAATGGCTCCACACTCGAACCTCCCCGACGTAGCCGCAAAGCAGGACTACGACTACGAGATCAAGGATACCGCCCAGTATGTGCACAACTACAAGGTCGACTCGGAACTCGCGGTAGGAAAGCCTTGTGTGTATGAGATGTAGGAATGGTACTGATACGATCTCAGCTCGACACTGCCCGCTTCGTCTTCCTAGACACACTCGGCTGCGGTCTCAAAGCCCTCGAATTCCCACAATGCAAATCACTCCTCGGTCCAGTTGTCCCGGGCACGCAAGTCCCCAATGGATCACGCGTGCCAGGCACTCCATACGTGCTTGACCCAGTGCTGGGAGCGTTCAACATCGGAGCGATGATCAGATGGCTTGATTTCAACGACTGCTGGCTTGCAGCCGAATGGGGACATCCATCTGACAACCTGGGCGCCATCCTGTCGGTGGCAGACTACGTCAACAGGACGAACAAGTCTGGGTCCCAGCAGATCAATGGCGGCAAGATCTTCACCGTCAAGGATGTGCTCGAGGCTATGATCATGGCACACGAGATCCAGGGCTGCTTGGCGTTGGAGAACAGCTTCAACAAGGTCGGCCTGGATCACGTCGTCCTCGTCAAGGTCGCTTCCACAGCAGTCGTCGCGAAGATGTTTGGTCTCGATGAGGCCCAAACCCGCGACGCCATCTCTCAAGCCTGGGTCGACGGCCAGTCCCTCCGAACCTACCGCCACACTCCCAACGCCATGTCCCGCAAGTCCTGGGCCGCAGGAGACGCGTGCGAACGCGCCGTAAACCTCGTCCTTAAGGTTCAGCGTGGCGAGAAGGGTATCCCTACCGTGCTCACCACCCCAGTCTGGGGCTTCTACGACGTCAACTTCGGCACCCAGAAATTCCGCTTCCAGCGCCCCTACGGCTCCTACGTGATGGAGAACGTGCTCTTCAAGGTCTCCTACCCCGCCGAATTCCACTCGCAAACCGCCATCGAAGCTGCACAGCGTCTGAACAAGAAGATCAAGGCCATGGGCAAGACCGCGGAGGATATCGAGGAGATCACCAACCGCACGCATGAAGCTTGCATCCGCATCATCGACAAGCAGTTCAAGCCCATGGAGAACTACGCCGATCGCGACCACTGCGTGCAGTACATGTGCTCCGTAATGTTCTGCTACGACCGTCTCGAAGCGACGGACTACAACGACGACTCCGAGGCTGCCAACTCCCCGCTCGTGGAGAGGATACGTCAAAGCATGAAGTGTGTCGAGGACCCGCAGTTCACGGCCGACTACCACGACCCAGAGAAGCGTACCATCTCCAACGCTCTGACCGTGAAGCTGAAGGATGGCACGGTGCTAGAAGAGGAGGTTGTGGAGGCGCCGCTCGGTCATCGGTTGAGGAGAGAGGAGGCGAAGCCGGAGATTTTGGCCAAGTACAAGAGGCATATTGAGCCGCATTTCTCGGCGGAGCATGTGAAGAAGTTGGTGGATTTGGGCAACGACCCGGCGAGCTTGTATAAGATGCCGGTGCATGAGTATGTTGATATGTATGTTAAGGAGAAGATTTTGTAGATAGGGTGTGAATAGAACTCGGTTTGATCGTAGACCCGGACAGGGTTTGAGGTAGGTGCCTGAATTCTGGTTCTGCTTCTGTCTGTCGATCTGAGGAGCGACACTGAGGAGTCCAACGTCACTTCATCGCCTCCCTGAAACTGAAGCTGTCAGATACTTCACTCGCATCACCACTCCTTTGACAAAGAACTTGTGGCCTCCGACATACGCTTTCCAACGATCCGACAACATGGCACTAGCGTAAGTCATCGACGCGCTGTCAGTTGATATCGCGCATAAGTTAACGGCCCTAGGTACTTCAACCAAACAGCGAATTCGGACATCATCATCATCAAGAGTGGCGATTCCGAGTACCGATGCCATAAGATCGTGCTCCACAATAGCGGTGGCGAGTACTTCAAGACAATGCTACAACCGGATGGCCCGTTCACCGAAAGTCAGCAGACCGTGATCACGCTTGAGGGCGACAAGCCGTACGCTGTGGAGGCCATCCTGCAAAACATCTATGGCTTTGACTATGACCCACTACACACGCTGCAGTATCACCTCAACGTTTACGTCGCTGCTCAGAAGTACCTCTTGCCTGGGTTGCAGGAAATCGCGCTCACAGCAGCAAATCGGAAGGTAGCCGTGGTTGGCCGAGTAACGCAAACAACCCAGAGGGCGTACTAGAAGTAGTGAAGTTGCTGGCGGAGTACATGGACCACAACGAAGCCTTCATGGAGAAGTGCAACATGCTTGTGTTGAAGAATCTGCCTGCGCTTATGAGAATGAAGGCTTTCCGGGAGTGGATGGAGGAAGACGGGAACCCGACTGTCGAACTCATCGCCGTTGCGATTGGCACTCCCAAGGAACGGACACAACACGTCGTCAACATATGCCGCTATTGTCGACACGCATCTACTGACGACATTGAAAAGGATGCTGACCACGACGATTGCCCACAGCAGTCTCGTCAAGGCTGGGGCCATGAGTGGGAGATCAAGCACTTCAGCTACCGGGAGGGATTGTTGGAAGTCACCCGTCAGTAGGACAGGAGCGTCAACGAGGAGTTGAAAGATGCTAGCTGGGCGTGAACCTTTCCTGGCTGGCCTGAAGATGCACAAGGATGTCGGATGGAGACGCGAGCGTGGAGCCCTAATGCTGAGCCAAACACCAAAATCGCACAGACAACTCGTAGGTCATGCTCAAGATCTCCCAACTCAATTGCTCGGTTGAACATTGTACGTCTCATGGTTCCACTGAATGCCCCGTGCGTGGTACTCTAAGTTGCAATTCGACTCTTGGCTTTCACATGCTCTGAGCTCTCTGTGGCCTAATTCTTTGACCCCTATCCGAGTCATCAGGCATCCATGCTCTTCTTCTCAAAAGGCTTGAAGCTACACGCTTCTTGTTACACGAACTTTCCACTGCCAGCTCTCCGGCTTTCTATAGAGGGTCGAAGTCGCGACAATGGCAGCATTCGACACCCGCAAGTAAGCAAACATGCAACCTTCCGTAGTCCTCTCGTTCATCTGCGCTAACAATGTGGAAGATACTTCGACCAGGATCAAGGCTCGGACGTTACGGTCTACACAGGCAGTCCGATACGCACGCTCAAATGCCACAAGGTCATCCTCTGCAATGGCTCCGATCTTGCAAAGCACATCAGGCCTTGTTGGCCCCGCGGTCCGCTACAGATCACCGTACTCCAACAACACCACCCCGAAGCCGTCGAAGCAATGTTACGCCATCTCTACGGCTTTCAGTACGACGAGCGCGACGACGGCACCAAGAAGCAGGACCTGAAGCCGCTGGATAATCTTCGTGTATACGTAGTGGCGACAAAGTACCTTGTGCCAGCTTTGCAAGCCAAGGCACTGGATGCTTTCAACAACCAGATGGCGGATTTGGGTTGTCTCGCTACCCTTGGTGACGATCCGGAACGTCTTTTTGAGCTTGTGAAGCTGCTCGCAACTTATAAAGAACACGACGAAGCTTTCCCGAAGAAGAGCAACAAAACCCTCCTCGAACACCTTCCGGCGCTGATGAAACTAAACGATTTTCGTACTTGGCTGGGAGAAGAGGGCAATCTCGCTTTAGAAGTCATGCTCCGCTCAGCCACCGAGGAGAAAGAGATTCACTACGACGTCAGCATATGCCGGAAGTGCCTCCATACTGCTGTGCTTTGTGCAGACGATAAGGAAACTGTGCGTTGCTGCTCCGGAAACCGTCTGGAGGACTTCTTCAATGCCGAGGTCAAAGAGTTCAGTTACAAAGACGGAAAGCTGAGCGTGGCATCCAAAGCCGAACGCCTCGAGAAGGACATCGCAAGGATAGAAGCTGCGGAGGTACAGGAGGAAGCGCGCGAGCTGGCGTGCGAAGAGATGATGGGGGTGCGGAGACAAGCGATCATCAAGCTCGAGGCTGAGAGGGCTGCAAAGACAGCAAAAGCGCTGAACGATCGAAAGAGTCAGGAACGGGAGGCAGAGCAAGTGTAAGGGCCAACGAAAGCGTGATCAGGAGCCAAGCAAGGTAGGACATCAGGACATCAGGTCTGCATGATCCGGTGCGCGAGGCTGGCGAGCTCTCGCGTAGGGTCGCTTGTACCGTAAGTTTAAGGGTGAAAAAATGACGGATGTTGCTCACAGTGTCTGCGCCTGCTTTCACATGCTTTTTCCACTACCACGTCTCCTATGTTGTTGACTCTTCACGTGCCTCGCACCGCTTGGTGCTTCACTGGTTTCAAGATTTCATATCGAACTAGCTTCACTATATTGAATTTGTCGAAACCAAAAGTCTCGTGGCCTTTTCCGCCATTCCTTTACACGATCAGCTGATCGCATTTCAAGATCAAGCTCTTCCAGTTTCTCGATATCAACAAACTTTCTCTGCAACGTAGTCGTCGTTGTCAGTTGGTCATTACACTTTGCGGTACTCAAGACAGAGCCCACTTCGCATCGATGGCACGAACGATAGCGAACACACGGATGTAAGCATGTCACGACCTGCTCTGAGTGCCTGCGCTGACACTTTCTAGTGACTTCGACCAAGCAGCATTCTCCGACATCATCGTGCAAGCCCGTGGTCGCGAGTTCAAATGCCACAAGCTCATCCTCTTCAACGGATGTGAGGTCTTCGCCGAGCTTCTCGATCCCGAGGACACTCCCAAAACCCACGTCGATCTCACACAGTATTGGCCTGAGGGTGTCGAGGCGGTGCTGCGGCACTGTTATGGCCACAAGTACGGCATGGGGGCCGACGGGGAGAGACAGGAGCTTACGCCGCAGCACCATCTCCACGTTCTTCATACTGCTGTGCGTCTCAAGTGCACAGAGGTCCAGACACAGGCGATGGAGGCGCTAGAAGCGGATCTGGGGAGTATAACGTCGACATGTTCGCTCATACACCGGGACACCCGGAACACGTCTTTGAGCTTTTGAAGCTGCTCGCAAAGTACTCTGATCACGACGCAACTTTCCCAGAGAAGAGTAAGGTCCTTCTCCTAACTCATCTCCCGGCTCTTCTCAAGCTCAAGGAATTCCGCTGATGGACGACCGAGGATGCCCGTCAAGCCCTCGACCTAATGCTTAGCACGGGAGGAAAGGAGACTATGCACAAGTTCCAGATATGTGCGAAGTGCGGATGGGGCACTGCAGACCATGCAATCAAAGAGCATCTCTGCGCGATCGATAACACTGTTGTGCCGAATACGGCCTGCCACGTCAAAGGCGTCCGCTACAAGGCAGGGGTGCCAAACGTGTCGAACGAGTACATCGCCTAAAGTCAGACCTTCTATTGAGTGGTTGGCAAAATCCAGACAGGAAAGCATCTGTGGACCGTCAGGAACCTGCAATATCTGATGTCGAGCTGGGCACTGGTTCTGGCTACTCCCACTACTTTGGTCTCATGATCGTGACTTAGATGTCATGGCATAGGCATGGAATCCTGAGCAAGGGACTGGGATCAGCCGCTCCAATGAAGTAGGTGGACATCAAGGACATGACAACTTGCTGATGAACGCGGGCGAGCTTGCTTCCTTGTCCACGCAACTCATATCTCTTGCTATAAATGGCATCGCAGAGGCTTTGAGCTCACTCATGACCTCACGACGGTTGTCGATTCACAAGATTTGCCACTTTCACTTGCTCAGCTTCACTTATTGCTCCTTGAATTATCAGCATGCTCACATGACGTCCGCCTAAAGTCAATCTAAGCTCTACCACGTTCTCTGGAAAACGATTATAGTCGACACTCCGTCGACCGCGATACCTACTCAGACGTCCAACGGCCATCTGCGAGACACCACTCGTTGAACATCGTCAAACACGACCACTATCAACGCCTGACACGGTTCTGGAAGTAACCTCCAGCACGATCAGCGCTCGTCGATCATGGCGAACCTCCGAGAGTAAGTGACATTTGGACCTCGTCCTGGCGTCGATCCAGCTAATGGTAGTAGGCTCTTCGACCAAGACGCCTTCGCAGATGTTATTATCAAGTCTGGTCATCTGGAAATCAAATGCCACCGCAACATTCTTTCAACTGCATCCGACTACTTCAAGACGCTCCTTAGCCAAGATCCAAAACACAGCTTGGCCGAGCGCAGTCAGACTGTTATCGAGCTCAAAGACGATGCCCCGGAAGCGATCAGAGCAATTTTGCAGTACATCTATAGCTTCAAGTACGAACGAACCGTAAAGGAGTATCTCCGCGACGACGGCGACGTTGGTGACGACGAAGTGGTGGAGGTTGAAGACAAGGACGTCTCAGCGGCCGTGTATCACCTGCAAGTTTACGTCGCTGCGCAGAAGTACCTGCTCCAAAAGCTGGCCGACAAGGCGCTCGATGCGTTGAAAACAGCGCTCACTAAGATCACAGAGCGCGATCAGGTGGCTGGAAAGGGTTTGTTCGAGCTTGTGAAGTTACTCGCGGAGTGCCAAGATCACAACGACAGCTTTCTCGATAGGAGCAACGACTTCATCTCACGGTATTTGTCTACACTCATGGGCCAAAAGGCTTTCCGCTTGTGGTATGAGGAGGACGAGAACAGCTCAGCGCTAGGGGTGGTTCTTGGCTCATTCAACACACTCAACGAGACATCTGACTATCACCAGATCAAGATATGCCGTCAGTGTGGCCAAGGAGCTATTGATACCGATACCTTCACCCACACCTGCCGAGCTCTCGGTCGCCACGTCAGTAGCGCCAACTCGAGCTGGGTCTACGACGTCGGGCATCAGGCAGGGAAGTTGGTATTTCTGAGGTAGCGGAATCAGGCGTTATGCCCAGCCGCCGGAGGTACTCACAGCCGTGGCAAAGCAACTCAGGAGAAGGCTGCATAGGTTGGAAACAATGGCGTTGTTGCATACGAATGAAGAGAGGTCGAAATTCCCAAGATATACATCGGCACCAAAGATCTTGATCGATCTATGAAGAGCCAGTGTCTTGGCTCAATGCTAGAATCAACTCATAAGGTACCGTTCGACTCACATCCTTTTCCTGTCGTTCTATTGCGTATGCACCACACCCTCCGACCCTCCCATCTGTGGCCCCTGCCCCTGTCCACCCTCTGCCAACTTCGCCCTCGCCGCATCCACAACCACCGTCTGGCCATCGTGATGTTTATGCGTGAGCTGCTTCGAACACGCACCGCAATAATGATCGATATTCACCGCCCAGCCAAGCATACAGGGCAGACACGAAAGACAAATGCATACGAGGCACAACAGCCCACCAGCGAGCCTGTCGAGCACATACCGTCAGCCTGGGCCATCGCCATATATCGAACACAGGGCAGGGAAGGACTCTCGGAGATAGGATCAAGTACTAAGTCGCGCTTTGAGACCTCGTAAACTCGATCGAAAGTCTGAACGTTTCTCGTATGCGGGCTCTCTGCTGGCGGTGTGCGAACCTGGGTGGCATCGTCGAGCGGTGCGTCTTCGACAGTCGCTTGATACTTCTTCGCGCATCGCGATCCCTTCCCACCTTCTCGGCTGACGACCGTAAAATGGAACCGTCTACCTTTCATTTTTCGTACCACGTACGTGCTCATAGCGCTACTACTCGTGCTGGGCCTGGGTGAGCACTCGGGACTGTAGTCGCATTCGTCAGAGCAGCCGTGGTGTGCCAGGAGCACGGTACCCTCTGAGAGAGTAACGATACTTAGTGTCGTCGTGACGGGGTCGCGGAGAATAACCCGTCTTGTAGCATCGCCTCTTGTACGGAGCGCGCTACTCCGAGTATCCGAGTATGGTCCATAGCGTCGACTCTTAACAAAATCGGTCATCCCAATACCCGTAGTCGCATGCAGCTCGCTAGTACTATATAGAGTGCCTATATCGAACGGGACTACCATTGCTATCAACTCTAGGCCCATCGTAGCTACGAATAGGGCCTTTCTTCAGTTCACTACAGCGGAGCTCCTCATACCTCTTAAAATCGTCCAAGCTCAGAGCCTGCGACGCTCTGAGCTCGGGCCGTTCAAGCTCGACCTCGGTATAAGCTACGTTCGGCCGCTCGTGCTCTACGCTTGCTGCCCAATGCTTTTCGCTCCTCTCTCGCACCCAACTTCGACATACTCGGAATACCTCTCTCGGAGTATCGATTTCTACGAACCCTTCTATCGCTTCAAGGGGTCAAAAAGATGGTGAGCTTACATCGTCGTCCCCGATTCCTCCTTCTCCACCCTAGTCTTCGCAGTCCGGTGGCAGAACGGACAAGACACCCATTCGGGTTCCTCGCGGAGCCTGTCTAGAGAGATAATGACGGATGGGTTCGCTGGCGTATGTTGGTTGCGGATGTTGTTGATATACGCTGATACTCGTCAGCCAAATCATAAATGACGCGCCAAAAGTGTTCCCAAAGACGTACATTTCAGGCTTCGCGACATTAGGATCCTGCGTCGAATACGGCGGGGCAGCCTTCTGTTCTTCAATAACGGTGGCCTTTGCTGCAGGTACAACAGTGTTCGCTTGCTTTGAGTATAATGCTGTCAAACGTTCAACGACAACACCGTCAACGACAAGGACGAATTTATTGACAAGCACAAAGCGCGACAGCAGCAGGAACGAAATGGAACCAACCAGGACGATTGACATCTTGCCTACCATATTAGTTAAGGAACACCGCTGTGCCTCACTGCACTGCACTGCCTTGCACCACCTACCAACCTTCCTCCGCACCGCCTGATTCGGAAGGAAGGCTGCCCAATCACAACCCGCCGTTGACGCCTTGTAATTTGAATCAGCCCCGAGAAGATCTACAGGATTCGGAAAGAAGGTTGTATGGTTGTTTCACACCTCATCCTTCGGAGGACAGCATTGCTCCTCACGGCAGGATCGGGGCCGAAATGGGGTATTGTCCAATACCACACGGCGATGGTGCACGAGGATGCAAGAATGACCAGATCCAGGGAAGTGAGGCAAAAAAATGCCTGAAGATCTCGAAGATCTCTCTCCGGGAATGCGGTTTCAGGAACCCCGGGCTCCGAGTCTGTGTTTCGACGGATCGTTGCCCGTGTTGGCAGCCCAGTCAGCGTGCCTGTCAGCGAAATCCAGGGTTCATTGGCTAAGAATAAGTACAGTACATAGCTGCACATACAGTAAGCCATAACATGCTCACAAGCCCAACCCATACACACATCGCGATCAATCAAGCCAGGCTTTCGTGTGAGCCAACCCACCCAACGCCTTCGCTCATCCCAAGCAAGTAAAGCTGAACTCCATCCGTTCATACCTCTTCAGGCACATCAACCCGCCTCAAAAACTCCCTCACCCTCCCCACCTCCCTCACCCCCAGACCCCCGCGTTCACTCTCCACTGCCGCCACCAGCGCCGGCAGTGACTCCTCGACCTTCGACTCCTCGACTCCGGTGCACAGACTCACGACTTTGCGGTAGAGACCTTGCATCTCGCTACTCCGCGCCTTTAGCTCATCGGCCTGTTGCTGTAAGGAGGCGGCGTGGGATGTGTAGGCGTCCAAATGTAATTGTAAAGTCGAAGGGGACGGGAGAATGGTGGTAAGTTGCCGTTGCGCAGGAGTAGGTTCAGTATCGGTGCCGTAGTCAGGTGATGAGGTAGGTGATGAGGCGAGGAGAATGGAGCGGGAGTTGTCGTCTAGCCAGGGTGGGTCGAGTTGGGATTTGTGCTCGCCTGTGGCGGGGGAGGAGGTTGAACGGGATGAGCGCTGTGAATGGCGGCTGCGCTTTTCAGCGATGCAGCGGCGCAGATTCCCGATCTTCGCCTGGCGTTCGCTGCGCTGGTTGACGCGGTCTTTGAGCGCTTGGACGTGCTCGAGTTCTTGCTTCTGCAGCGTACTCAGTTCCTGGATCTGGGAGTTGAGGACGTCAATCTGCTCGGTGCGCGCGCGGAGGACGTCTTTGTGGGTTGTCAGGGATGCCGTGAGCATGCTCGTTATCGCTAGAAGATATTAGCACCAATGTATCGCAGTGGCGGAAGGTTGAGGGACACTTACAGCTAATGACATCCTGGCTCAGGTCCTCCGTTTGGCTGGCGGCGGAGATCATCGAGACGTCCCCATCAACACCGCTTTCCTGCGTCTGCTGCGTGAAAGACGCCAACGTGTTGCTCTGCGTACTCGGCAGGCTCACGACAATCCCCTCGGCATTCACATAATCGCCAACGCCAAAGTCCTTCGCGCTCACGCCCTTGTAGTTCTGCAGCGCTGGATCGCCGTGGATCTCAAGGAGTTGCTTAATGATGCTCTGATTGCCGATGCGAGCCACGAGGTTGAGCGCGGTATTACCGGCTTTATCTCTCGCGTTGACGATGTGTGATAGAAATCTGACCAGGCTGACAGCGCCTCTGCTTGTACCCGAGTTCGAGCCTTGGCTCAGGACCATCCCGTCCCCGTCGGCGCCAGGTTGCGTCATTCGTACTAAGAACTCGAGTAATGCTTCGAGGTAGTACTTGCTGCTCGGTGCTCGGCCTTTGATCCCTGACGACACTGCGATATGATGGAGTATCGTCCTGCCTTGGAGGTCACGCACCTCGATCAGCGGGCCAAGAACCTCAAGAAGCTCAGGAAAGCAGGAGTGCTCCCAGCAATTGTTGACCAGAACGGCGCTGATAAGTGGTGATTGCCCAGCAGCATTGCCGCGGTATATATTGGCGCCTCTCTGGATCAGTAGTTTCAGCAACTGTACCTTCGACAGCGTAGCGGCCCAGTGAAGGGCATTGTTGGCACTAGCATCTAGGGGGATGTTCAGATCTTCTCCGGACAGCTGTGTGAGCGCCGGATGGTGCGTATAGTCGGTCCGGCCTGCTTCCGCAAAGAGATCGAGGACTAAGGCCATCTTGTCGTGCTCGACGTCTGTCGAAGGGTTCGGTAGTGGCGCAAGTGCAACAGGTTCACCATTACCGTTCGCAAGCTCCTGCGGCATTGATGTGTCGAAGTAAAAGCTCTCGTTGGGCTCGGTTGGAGTCGCAGATCGCATCGAAGTGTCCATTGGTAGTCCAGGTGCCATCCCATCCCTACTGTCAGGCCTCATGCGTTTCCGGGGTGGCTCGCCGTTGGGCTGGCTGTAACCCGAGTCGTGCTTTACATCCGCGTTGAAGCTACCATCGGACATCATGCTCTGCTGGCTTCCCGGGTACGCATCCTGCTGCGACCTCAGATTGCCTGGTTTTGGGCCTGGCGAGTTCAAACGCGCCGCCTTGTTCATGGCGGCCAGTGCCACAGAAGTCGTGGGCGAGATATTCTGGAAGAAAGTTCCATTCGTGACCGGTCCGCCATTCGGTCTCTGAGCCTCCACTGAAGGATTGTAAAACCGCTTCCGATTCGCAGCCATGGCCTGCTCCTTCGTTGGCGTATCCTGTTGGCCCTTCCCTCCCGATCCATCGGACGAGACATCGTAGTCCAGTAGTGGTCGTAAGATATCCTCCACTCCATACTGCCGGCAGAACTCGCGGCCGCGCTTGTACGAGATCCAGGTGCCCTGGTACTTTCCATAACCACCCTGCACCTTCTCGTGCTCTCCCGTCAGAATCTCCTTTTCGAGTACCTTTGTCCGCTTGCCCTTATCCACCCCCGCGACTTTCAAAATCTGCGTTGCGTTGAGCCAGCCATCGGATCGCCGGCGCATACATGCGATGCCGTTGACCTCCATTTCGTACACCGACACTCCCGAGTACACTGCCTGCGCCACGATTAGCCCACACTTCGTCCTGTCATTACCTCCCATCCCAAAACTCTGGCTCAGCACATACCGTATAAATCTGCGTATTCTCCAGATCATACACCCGATTCACCGGCGCATACGGCCTCGCCCCACTCCCTCCTGCCCCAAAGCTCCTCGAGTACCCAGCTCCAACCCCACTCATCGGCCCATTACTCCCGAAACTCGTCTGCGGTCCAGGGGCGGGAAAGCTCTGCGCATAGCCTGGTGCGCCGGTGGATTCGAAACTCATGCTGTAGCTGTTACCGTATGAAGACGGCGAAGGTTGCGAGAGGTGCTGCATGTGGTGGGGAGGAGATGAGGCGTTGCGGGATGGTGGGCCCATGTGGGAGTGCGGGTGCGGATGGGACTGTTGCTGCGGGGTCGGGGGTAGGGGTGCGATCTGGGCCATGGGCGGCCTGGGAGGTGGAGTGGAGGGGGCAGTGGATGGGTGCGTGGATGGGTGAGTAGGTGGGAGGGTCAGTGCATGCCGGCTAATTGCGCGAGAGTGGTACGTGAAGTGCTGCTTCGGAAGCAGACGACGCGGTCGACGCGTCCGAAATGAATTGATCTTGGCGCTCGGCCCGACAACTACCGAGAGCTTCTCGAAGTGGCAGGCAGCTTTATGAGAGGTCTACAGGTAGTTGATTGAACGCGATTGTGAATGTTATGCTGAGATGGCGCTTCGCCAGTTCGCGACCATACAGTAGAGCGGTATCTACAGCCACTCGTTCCCATG
>JAABUW010003095.1_pt1 | contig 24156 bp, 21 predicted proteins | sample 5560081 | NCBI WGS metagenome assembly JAABUW01 (sample SAMN10711882, study PRJNA513363) | rock metagenome | isolation source: Antarctica rocks | place: Antarctica: Victoria Land, Knobhead sud | reverse complement strand
CCCTGGATATGGGATTTACAACATGACCATTTTCAAGCTGTTGTGGCGGACAGCATATGTATGCCTCATAACATGTAAGTCAATCCGACCCAACTTGCACTTGTGACTCAGACTTGGGTATGCTTGCTAAACCTGGTCCCACTGCTGAATGTCATTTTTCTGCTTACACAGCAGACAATAAACATGCAGATGTGCTAAGGGATGTGTACACAAAGGCTTTCTGTGTGATCATGCACCTGACATATGCTCTCTAGCACCTCTGCAACTTGCTCCCACTAGCAAGCCAAGTTAGTGTGCTTGCTGACAGCGTACAGATCATACACTGAAGGCACGCTCTGCAATACATATCGCTAATCAACAAAACCCGTTGTGCTTTACTGCTTAGTTTGTGAAAGGTGTGACATACAGAGCTGATCATGCAATCACCTTTTGCCAACTCATCAACAACATGTGATTGCTGCAGTCAATGCCATGCATATAATCTGCTGTTATTCTTGACCTTTTCTGCTGTTATGCTTGACCCTTTCTTCTGTTAAATCTTTCACACACTCTAGGTCAAAAGGTGTGCAGCACTTCATGTGCTGCACCTGCTTACCTCACTGCGCTGTTTGCTGCAGTGATTGCCATGCTTATACCCTTCTTCAATGACGTGACTGGCTTGATTGGGGCAGTCGGCTTCTGGCCGCTGGTGGTGCTACTGCCAGTGCAGATGCACATCAAACAAGCAGGCATCCCAAAGTGGCAACCCAGATGGCTAGCTCTCCAGTTCCTCAGCATGGCTTGTATGATCATCTGTGTAGGTGCTGCAGTTGGCTCCATTGCTCACATCGTTGTCGACTGCAAGGACTACACACCATTCAAGACAAAGAACACTTGAGCAGATGCCTTCTAGACCAGAACAGGGTGCCCTGTGGCTGCTGCATGTCTCGTCACATGAATGGTAGTTGAAGATGCCTTCTAGACCAGAACAGGGTGCCCTGTGGCTGCTGCATGTCTCGTCACATGAATGGTAGTTGAAGGTGATGAGCTGAATGATGGTGGGTCATGCTGTGATGATGCTGCAGACCCACTTGGCGACTGCAGTCATTGCTTTGAAGCATCAGCCAGCAAGCACAGTCAATGTGTTGGGAACAGCAAAGCTGGTGTCTTGACAGAGCAACATACTCTGTCAGTACATCATGTTTGCAGCATAGTACGATAGCAGAATAAACTTCACAGATGTTTTACCAGCTTGAAGCTTGCAATTTCTCAATTGAGAAATGGTAGCAAGTTGTTGTCTATCCATCTATATACATCTTGCACAAGATTTGCACTCAATAGTTTTGCCAGGAGGAGCCACATCTGGTGGCTGTGCAAGATGCTGACATTTATGACTGTGGACCACGTCGCTAAGTTGTATCCATGTTGTATCATCACACACAGGGCAGACCTAGTCCTTGCTAATTCTGGTCTGACTGCAAACGCCCTCCAAGGCAAGTTGCAGCTGCAGACCTTGACAGGAAAGCACTTGTGGCAGTGCTAGGCTGGACACAGCAGTTCGTAAGGAGGTCTTGTAGCAGGCAGTTTGCTTTGCACATGGGGCACAAGTAACAGCCTTTGGAGGCTGCCTGACAATGAGCAGTCCTGCTCAAGTTAGAATGCCAAACAGGCATTTCTGTGGCATACACTGAACAGGTAATGTCTGTTTGGTTAGCAAATTGGCAAGCTGGGGATTTGAGGCTTTCGAATGGGCAATGCCAGAGCTCGAGCATGTTGTGGCCCACAACCAAGCGCACGATGCGGTGAATGACGGGTGGCTATGCTACGATGTTCCGAGCCTGCGCAGTCTGATATCGTTGTTACAATAGCTCTGCTTCTCCTACTGCATGCTTGGTTCAGCCGGTATGGAAGCACAAGAAGCTCCGTATGCTGGTTTGCTGCAGCGGCTCTCCAACACCAGCAACAGCAATGAGGCTAGGCTCAAGCTGCTTGAACGCAGAATGACTGGCGAGCTGCCTTCTCCACGTTCTCTCACCTTCGATGGTTATCTTCATCCTGACGACGTCGCAAGCTCCCGCCATACTCAGCTGCATCATGCTGACCATCTCTCTGATGACGAGGCGATTGACTTGATTGACAGTGCAGAGCGTGCCGGCAAAAGGCGCAAGGTCTCACTTGGCTCTGATCAGCAGCAAGATCAAGCGCGGCAGACTGCTCTTGCAGGGCCTGTGTCGCCGCTACGTCCAGTCACCAATCACAGCGGACGCAAGCGATCTCCAGCAACTAAGCGCGAATCCCACCGAAAGCCATCGCCAGCGCTGACTTCACCTTTGGGCAACAGGCTGCTGCAGAGGAACACTATTAGCAAGTATTTTGCTAGCAAAGAAGAGAACAGTGCAGAAAGCTTTCCACCAGCTACCACTGGCACACAGACTCATGTATCGTTCCAGGAGCAGGAGCAAAACATGGAGAGCCAACTGCTCGCAGCTTTCAGAACAACAGAGGAAGCTCAGTAAGGATCCCTGCACCACAACACCTGCTGAGTCGTATTCACCATTGCTTTTTTGCTATGTGACCAACAAAGTCTTGATGATTGTGATAAGAGCAAACTGGATAAAGAGCAGAGCCAATTGAACTGATAGTATCATGATCAGGACCCTGGATTGTGGTTGTTCAGGCAAGAGGCAGCAGGCTTACAGCAGAAGCTTCAGGACTCCAAGGACACTGCGCAACAGCTGGAGGAGCAGTGCAAGTCTGCACAACAGCAGTTGCAAACAACAAAGTGCGTCAGCACGTCATTATGTGTTGCCTCAAATTTGAACAACCAGTCTTGCAATGAGTGTGGCGTTGCGTACTGCTTCTTTGGCCCTGGTGTGAGATGCTGTTAATACGAAGAACGTTGATGCGAAGCATTTGTTTGATTGGGTTATCTGTAAAGAGCAATCCTTCACTGTGTGTCTCTGCGCAGAATCATTTCGTGATGGGACAGCAGCAAAATCACATGTATGCAGGGACGCAGCTGCAGCACGGGAGACAGATGTGAAAGCTGCTGTGGCTAGACTGGCCAAGCTAGCAGCGATATCAGAGATGCAGTTGGAGACGCTTCAGCTGCAAGCAGAGGGAAGCAGGATTGGCCAGCTTGGAGTGTCCTCAGGCGGTATCATGGGTGAGTTTGGTGTTGTTCACAAGTTCTGTAGTGAATCACATCCCTGTTACCTTGCAAGGGATGACTCTATTGAACACCTTGTTGAGTTTGACACATGGACTGGATGGGTGAACATCACATCATCTGATGCACAATCACAGTTGTCAACCCCTTTAGAATACCTCATATTCAGGGTTTTGCCATATACTGTTCAGTTGCTACTGAGAACATTTTAACTGTTATGCGTATGCTGTCTGGCATAGGCATCATCTGAAAATATCGGACATTGCCAGTGCTGGCAAATGCTGATCAATGCTTGAGGCACAATGCTGCTCGAGCCTTCACACATGCACCTTCCTTTGCGGCATGCAAGCCTTCACTGCTTGCATGCATGTTCTGCTGGTAAGTATGAGCCATGCAGCAGTTGGCTGTAAGGCCAAGGGAAGCTTGGGCCCAATATGGGATCATCTTAAGCTTCTCTATTTTGAACGCCTAACGGCGTCGTCTTTTATTTTCTTTTCTTTTCTTTTTCCCATGCGGCAGTGAAGGCAGGATGGCTCGTACTTACCAGCAGAACATAGTGCACATTGAGCTCTGGACCGGCCCTGCATCCCTACTACACTGCCTTCTGTCATGATGCTGGTGGCGCTCATGCTTTGCAAGCCTGCTTGATTGTTGTCGTTGACAGGTTTACATGAGGTGTGGGAAGATGGGCAGGCTTTCAGAGACCTCCAAGGGCGCTTGAAGGCCTTGGTAGAGAACAGGGCCAGCATTGAGGCAGCACGCAAGGTATGCACAACACAAAGCTAAGGGCATGTGTTGTGTCTGTTGACTGGTGCGTGGCTGGAATGAGTAATGACACGGAAGCAGTGCATTTCTCCAGCCAATGTGCAGCTATAAACGATGTGTAGCTGGGTGGTAGCTGACCCGTTTGCATGCAGCTGTTGCGAAGGCTGTCTCGGTGCACCAGTACAACATTGCTGCTATTTTGTCAACCCATGAGCCATATCTTTTAGTGAATCACGCAGAATTCAACACAATGCACACATGACTTGCCAAAACAGCAAGGCATTGTCAGCATTAACTATACGCACATCACTAGACAGCACCTCACCTGGCAACAGAGCAGTTTGCATGTTAGTACTTGCAGAAGCAGTTTGTGCCATTACACACGAAGGGTTTAGAGCTTAGGGTTTGATGTGGTATAATGCATGCAGGCTGTCAGGCGGCAGCTGCCACCCCCAGAAGGGCCGTGCCAGGCCTCGCCCTCAGGGCGCTCCCAGCAGCCCTCGCCGCGGCCATCCTCTCACCCCACCCACGCCCCCAGCAAAACCCCATCTTCCACCACACCCAACAAGTGCATTGCACCTGAGCAGTACGTGGCGGCAGATGAGATCTTCAAGGTCTATACGTTTCAGAAATGCAAGCTTTTCCCTTGGCAACCAACATGCAATTTGCTTGGTGGCATAGACATGCATGCTGAACTGTGCATGCAGTTTTGCACCTGAAGCACTGCTTCCCTGTTGTTCAAAATAGCAACATGCGTACAACATTGTCTGATCCAGCACAAACAGTGGTCAGCACACACAAAGATTGGAGGAAGTTTAGGCATGCCTGCTTTGATTGTCACAGGCACGCTTGGCTGCACTGAAACGTGAAGAGGAGTGGCTGCATAGAGAGCAGGAAAGGCTAGAGGCAGAGAAGGCTCAGCATGTCAGGCAAGCTTTTCAGCATTGCATTACATGCATATTTTGCATTGCATTGCGTGCAGGTGTTGTATTGCTGCAACCTCACACACCATTGATTACATAGCCATAAAGGAAAAGGCCTATTACACCGTTCGAGTTGATCACCCTCATACCTCTGTTGCATGGGCAACAGTCTGGCTGCTACGCTTGATGCTATCTCTTTCACACATCTGGACTTGACCAGATGCACAGCCTACCATACCAAGCATGCTTCTCGGCACTGTTACTGCCTACAGCAGGCGTGATTCATATGGCAAAGTCAGAGTTTGTACTGCTTGCTATACAAGTTGGCATGTGACGCAGCAGCCAGCCACAGGTAAGTAGGTCACTGGATGTAGCAACTAGACACTCTTCGTCAGCCATAATTGCATGGGTTCAGCTTGTTGCTGTTAACTGACCATCATTGTTCTTGTTTTGCTTCATGTGCCCCTTTACTTCGGTTTTGTCAGGACACATGCTTTCCTCTGGAAAAGCTGAGCCCTGACACAACAGCAGGTAACAGTTTTTGGCATACACATTGTTGCTATGTGGTTGTCATACATGCAAGCACGCAGGTGTCTGTCAAATGCATCGTGTTGTTGAAGCTCAGAAGCATGTCCTCAGCCAAAGGACACAGGAAATGCTGCACAGGTCTAGCATGCTCCTCAGTGCTGCTGGGTCACTCAGCAGACGTGTAACATCGTCACCATCAACTCCAGGTGATATGCAACATGCATACAGGCGGTTGAAGCGTGCGCGAGATCAAGAGAAGAGTCGCTTCCAGTCGCACGATGTGCTGCACAGCCGCTACTTGCTCATGAACCTGCTAGGCAAGGGCGGTTTTAGTGAAGTGTACAAGGTGCGTTGTCCTGAGTAGCACAGGTTCAGTTGACAGCTGACCTGGACAATCTGAGATTGCACACTTGACAACTGCAAAATTTGCCGTGTACTTGTCACAATAGGACTCGCCATGCTGCTGGTCTGGTAGTGGCCAGTTACAAACATGTAGACTATACACCCAAGACCTGTCTCTTTGTCCATAGACATGCAGCTGTTTGCCAGATGCTGACAGGGCATCATAGCTCACCTGGGGCAAAGATAGGCTGAAGGCAGGGTTTCAATGCCAACAAGCTGCTGGGCAAATACATTTGGTGCATGTGCATGTGTCATGAGATCAACACTGCATGCTTGAGGTGCAATCCCTGCAGCGGCAAACCGCTTTGCTCTGTTATTCAGTTTGAGTTATCATCTTAAGCACTAGTATTATTCCTATGATTCTTGTTGACTTCATTATGACTACTGTTATTGACGAGATGATGGTTATCATTATTATCAGCACCCATATTAATATGTTTTATGATCTGCTTTCAGGCATTTGATTTGCAAGACTTGCGGGAGGTGGCAGTGAAGCTGCACCAGCTGAACAGCTCCTGGAGCGATGTGAAGAAGGCCAGCTATGTGAAGCATGCAGTCAGAGAGTACAAGATCCACCGCCAGCTCAGGTCAATCCCCACACACACACACACACACACACACACACACACACACACACACACACACACACACACACACACACACACACACACACACACACACACACACATTGATTGCTATTCTTTTACGCACTGAAACTACAGTAGCGCGATGTTTATCTGTCTGTGGCAAAGATACCAAAATACACTAAAGAAAATAAACAGAGAGTACAAGATCCACTGCCAGCTCAGGTCAAACTCAACACAAACAACATCCAAGAGAGTATGGGTCATCAATATTGCGGCACATGCAGACTGCAATCTGATGTGACAACATACTGCCCATCATGCATGCATGCATGCAGTCAGACATACATGCATGCATGTGCACTTGACTACCACACAGCATCTTGCCAACAGCATGTTCACGTCACAGGTGCAATCATGTTTGTTTCAGAGTGCTGTAGCACTGGGACAGTCAGCAATGCAATCACACTCACATATGAGCTGCAAGAGAGAGCCAACCAAGACAAGTTTGGCATTGCAGCCGATTTCTCACAGTACGAGCTATCCTTATGTCCAACAGCTGGCAAGAGAATCACTGCAGGGCTCAGCAACATTGGCAAGAGCATGCATGCAGTCCAGCCTCCGCTGCAGTTTGAGTGTATTGTGCGGATCTGCTATGACACTGACACATTAGAGTTGTGGTAGACCTTAAATCCTACATCCTAAACAGTGGACCCCATAAATATGGTGACTTTGTTGCAGGCATGCACGGGTTGTGGGTCTGCTGGACATCTTTGAGCTGGACAGCTGCACCTTTGCCACTGTGCTTGAGCTGTGTGAAGGCGGTGACCTTGACTCTCATCTGCAGAGCCATCATGTAAGCTTGCAGCGTTCCCTCCCCTGACCATAAGCCTACTCTGCATTGTACACTTTGAGCCATCATGCAAGATGTGCTGCATGTTTATGACAAAATGCATAATACTCTCAACTGCACAGATGCATGCATATGAGAGAAAGAGAAAGCAACTTTGACAAATGCTGATGGCACATGAAAGACTCCTATTCACAATTTGAGCCCTGAGGAAGAGCCACGGGACTGAGGGGTCACGATTTATGGGCTTGCAATCTTTTGTCTGTCATGATAGTGTGACACAGTGCTATACATGCTAAGAAAGCAGCACAGGCCATTGCCTACAAGGACCTGACTGTCAAGAGAGGTCTTGTACATTCGTGCAAAACTTTGATGGGCAAGCCAAGCTCAACAGGCTCATCACATTGTCTGTTCCGCTTCAAGGCACCTTGCATAACAGCAGCTCCTATTTGGGAGTGGCATGTGAGCAACAGGCTGGGTGGATAGACTTGCAGACAAACCACGGATGTATCTCCCTGCCTTGACTGGTTCAGAGTCACAGATTATCATGAGCACCTTTTGCAAGTGTGCTTCTTCAGAAATGACGCTGCTCTGTGAGCCTGCAGATGCTGCCTGAGAAAGAGGCTAAGGCAGTCGCCAGTCAGATCTTTGACGGGCTGGCCTACCTAAATGGGCCAACTCGGCGCATCATCCACTATGACCTCAAGCCTGCCAACATTCTGTTCAACCAGCTTGGGGAGGTCAAGATCACGGTATACGCCTGCTGGCTTGATGTTATTATTGTTGTTATTATTATACTTATTATTGTTGTTATTATTATTATCATTACTATTATCATCATCATCATCATTTTTATTATTTAGTATTGTTGTCATTGTTGTTGTTATTGCCTGCTGGGTATAACACTGTCCACACTGACATGTCTGCATTGTGCTGATGGCTGTCAAGCTTGAGGTGTGTAACGCTTAGCCTTGTGCGCCAGCATGAAGCGGCGCTGGTCTCCTCAAGCTTCTTCACATCGAGTCGCCCCACGGCGCTGTCTTTTCTTTTATCCCCAAGACAAGGCTTGATTGTTACAGATGTACCCTTTGACCCACATAGCATGTGTACAGGATAATTCAATATAACTCAGTATAACTCACATGACAATCTTTTTGCGTTGTGTAGGATTTTGGGCTGAGCAAGATTGTGGAAGAGGACCAGAGCACAAGCATGGAGCTGACCAGCCAAGGAGCCGGCACCTACTGGTACCTGCCCCCTGAATGCTTTGAAGTGGGCGCTCACCCCCCAACTATCTCCAACAAGGTTTGCACCCGCCACCGTTGCAATGAAAGTCCTATTGCAGATGCATACAGGGCTGTATAAGTAAGATAATTTGTGTTAATCACTGGTACTCAGCGTAATCATTGGAAGGCTCTGGGCTGCTGCCTTAGGAGACTCCTGTTATACTTGCTCAACAGTAAAACTATCTTTTTATGTCTTGTTTCCTTCTTTTGTAACCACTTGAATCCTGCCTGGTTGCTTTGAGAATGCAGTATGATGCTGAGCGCCTCTACAAATAGTCACATGCGCCTTGTCACTTTGCCTGGCGCATGTTGTAAGATGGCCAGTCCTCGACCTTGGGCTCATCCTTGCATACGGTCTGTGGTTGTTCAAGATGTTTGTGTATGCAACAAGCTTGTGGGAGACATTTGATCTGCAAGAGTGATACCATACCAGATGCTACTTACTGACAGACCTGACCCACTTGCAAAAAGCTGCTGACAACTTCAGACCGCATGCGTTGTTGTTTCAGCACGCACAACCTGTCAGCGCAAGTTATATCACTGCTCCTGTAGCAGGGAACAATCAGTCCAGGCGCATCTACTGCGCAATATGGGATTTTGCCCTACAACAGCTACTTCCCACATGCAGGTTGATGTGTGGTCCGCTGGAGTGATGCTGTACCAGATGCTGTTTGGCAAGCGGCCTTTTGGGGAGGGCTGCTCACAGGAGAAGATTCTGCGTGATGAGGTCATGCTCAACGCCAAGTCAGTCTACTTCCCGGCCAAACCAGCACTGTCGGCTGAAGGCAAGGAGTTCATCAGCAGGTGTGGGTTTGTCTGCTTGTGATCTGCTGTGTAGTGCACTCAGTGGTCTGCCCAACACCATTGCCACTTGCAAACCCTTTGCCACAATGAAACAGTATGACGAGTTGCTCTTTTGCACCAAAATGCTGCACAGCGCTTGGTTGTAAACACCATGTGACATAGCCAGCAGGACCTCAGTTGCTGTTTGCCCAGCGTGATGCAGACCAGAGTGGGCACTGTCCCCTTATGTGCATACTGCAAGGAGAAACGTATGGTCATCACTGCATGCAGGTGTCTGGCGCATCGGCAGCAGGACAGGCTTGATGTACAGGCAGCAGCTGCACACCCCTACTTGATGCTCAAGCGCCCATCTCGCAGCGCTGCTCCAAGTGACAAAGCATAGATGTGTGTACACTAGCAGTTGCAAGAATTGTTTGCAGGCTCAGCACTGGATGCATATGAGTCACCAGCAAGCATATCAGATTCTGCTCAATCCACCTGATTGTCTGCTCTGATTGATGTTGGAATATCTGAAAGCAGAGACTCTGTGAACTGATTGTCTTGCATTTTGGCACCATGATCTTAGCTGCCAGCACCATTCCTTGAGGATGCAGTACTGTTGCACTGAGCATCTTGCCTAGCAGCTGGTGATTGTTGGATGCAAGCATCATCAAGGATGGTTTGTGCTTTCATGAAAGTTGCTTTCACTTGGTGTTCCTCCTGCATTTGAGGTATTGCAAGCCTGGACTGGAACTGGACTTATTCGCACTCTAGACAATTTGCAGACATACTTGCTAGAATCAATTATTTACTTGCCACCCAGCTGGGATCAGAACAGCAGCAATGCAACATATGTAGAAGATGCTAATCATTTGCAACCAAGAAACAGCATTTTGTTTCAAATACTGTAGCAAAAGCATGAAAGACAGCACCCCATAGCATCACAGCATGCTGGTTTTGCTTTGGCCTGCTACCGAGGCAGCCCTGGCTGATGCGCATATGTCAAAGCACTGCTGCCATCAAGGTCCGTCAGAACAACCATGCTGTTCCCTTTTTGACTCAAGCTGTAGCTAGTAGTGGCATCACTGCTTACACAAGAGTACACTGTATCGCCACCACAAGCAGTGACGTTGAGAATCAACGTATTGGTTCCCAAAATGGTCCACATGCCAGCAGCTGAGCTGCTTACAGATCTTATGCTGCCTGGTATTGTGACAGATGTTGTCCTGCAGGAAGCACACATTGTGTACACCTTAGTTTCTTGAATGCAGGCTTCTTGAGAGTTTGCCATGGTCGTCAGCTGCTCAGCTACTGATAGCACTGACAGACTTGTCTCATGATGCGCAAGAGTGGTGTGTTGTTATTACACTAGAGGGACAGAACCAGGCAAGATAGCTCACTGGAGTAAGCAACAAACAGTCTGCTGGTGATGGGCATATTGCTGCACGTTAGGCCAGTGGTCAATCAATGTAGCAGCCTATGAGGAGTAAGATTTAGCCCTTGACACAGCTTGCTTGGGCCAGACATGCAGAAATGTCAAAGTTGACGGCAGCTACAATGTTACAGCACATGGTGTCAGATCTGCAGACACACCTGGTAAATGTACTGTTGATAGACTGCAAGGCAAAGATATCCTTCCTTGAATTGCCTCCGCTGGTCACATTCATAGACAGCCGCATGTCTTGCAAGGCTAGTGTCCAATTTCCGTCTGGTGGTAGTAGCGCACCAAAAGCGCCTGCACAGCAAGACAGTAAGGCTATATTTCCAAGCCCGCTAGCACTACACCAGCCGTCACAAAGTTGACCTGATAGCAGAGTGCAAACACAAACCAATGTGTGCTGAACAACTATGACAATAAAAGGACCCCAATGTAGACCCCTCTCCTTGTATTGTTCTAGCGTATACTGTTCTAGCGCATTCAGGAGCAGACACTTGCTCAATCTTACCTTGCACAGCTATCTGATTGCTGATTTGCTGTGCTGAGTGAAGTGATAACGACAGGATGAAGACACCCAGAATCTGCCAGAAAAGCAGTAGAAGTACCGCCAGCAAAATTGCAAAGGACAGAGACACACTTCTCCTCTGAGGGGCTGATTCCGGCCTGGCTTCAGTATGTCTGAGACTGCGTGTCTTTGAAGGGGAGCTGTGGGTTTTGGCTGAATCATCTAGTGCTTGAGCTCTTGCAATGCTGCTTTGATATATTTTTGCGTCTGCAGTGGACTGACTCTGACTTCTTGCGAGCAGCCTAGAGACGGGGGGGGAGGTGTTGAGGGGCCTGGCTGACTCGAGCCGTGACTTTGCAGAGTAAGGCCTGTCTGGCCGTGAGGCCATACGTTCTACGACCTGACGGCCTCAGCCCATACGCATGCTGGTGAGAGTGCTGCTATTAAAGATTGTTAGCTGTGCTTTTTCTGTTGTGACCCATGCTCGCTGACAGCTGTGGGTGGCTCGAGGCCTATGCAGAAAGGACTGGATGGGTCCCGTGTCAGAGAGGAAAACGAGAGATGTCTTGTAGACCTGCAGAAGCTTTTGCAGTGATCTGGTCGTCTAGCAGCCGAGCTGTGACTGGGCTCCGAGCACCTAGCGACTCAGTTCCGCTTTTGGGATCGATCAGCAACAACCTATCGCTTAAGGCAAACCGCTGGGCTTAAGCACCATTACTTTGCGGCAAAGCTGCCACAACTCTGCAGACAGCTTTAGCTGAGGTCAAACTTGAAAACGACGCCGCTTCGTATCCCGAGCATTGTTGCCAAACTTAGTGCGCTGCGCGCGCGGCTGCTCCAAGCCTTTGGCTATTCCAGCCTATACGAAGGGTCGTTGATCAGACCTCAGCGGAGTCGCCAAAGCGGTTGGGCCCGCATGGTGAGTGCCAGTGAGGTGGAAGAGGCTCTGAAGCAAAGATTAGAAGCCAAAGACGTGGTGGGTGTCACACATACTGTGTAATCCCTACACCCGATGCAATGTCTGAGAGTCGTTGTGCGTTGCAGACGGTTGTGGACGGTTCAGGCGGGTGAGCTCTTGTAGGCACGTTCTCGGCTGTAATGTAATATGCGCTTGTGCTGCTGATATGCCCTCTGCCCTTGCAGCTGTGGATCGAGCTTCACAGTAGCTGTAGTCTCAGCTCAATTCGAAGGCAGGAAGCTTTTAGACAGGCATAAGCTGGTAAGTCAATGCAAGACCATATGATTTCACTGACCATTGCCTGCAGTCTGCTTGCACACTTCTCAAAGACTTGCCCAACTTCTGCTGCGCATGGTGTATGCAGGTCAATGCAGCGTTGAAAGAGGAGATGAAAGACATACATGCACTGTCCATCAAGAAGTGCTGGACTCCTGATCAGCAAGCATCAGCTCAGAAGGCTTGAGCCTGTCATCTTATGCCTCATTCACGGTCCTTCCATCAACAAAACGTACACATGACACTATGCAGCCATGGCCATTTGATGCTCTATGTTGTGACAACCACGCAGTTGCCATGCGGCAGCCTTTCACAGGTTTCAAGATATGCCACTGCTTTGAGGTCATGCCAGGTGTGAATCAGCTGCCACTACATGTAAAAACTCTACAGTAAAATGGCTTTCCTTAGTGGTATGAGTCCGATGACCAGTTCCCGAAATTGCACTTATCAGCAGAGCTTGGGATCAGTGTGTATGTACGAAAGTGTCAATGCAAAATATGCCGGCAGGCACTTACGGGTCTTGTATGCACGTTGGATATAAATTGGCTTTCAGTGAATGTCATTCCTTTGGCTTGAAGTTTAGTAACGTCTGGGTGCTGTCGTGTACAGCGAATGTATAGATCTGTAAAATTCAGCCTCATAAAGCTCACTACTGCCGACATAAAGGTCAGGTTTCAGCAAGAAGATTCAGCGGTGCTGCACAACGCACCTCAATTTTCTCGGGATACCAGGTATGTCGGTAGCTGTTTTTTACTCTGCTGATATAGGTATAAGTGCATTTCAGTGCATTGCGCAGCCTAACACAACACCCCTATGATCCAGGCACTTTACCAGGCTCTGCAGATCAGTGCATCCTTGGGAACGTGTATCTGAGATCCAATCTATCAAGGATACCAGGTATGTCAGTAGCTGTCAAATCCAGCAATGCCAAATGAAAGAATGTGATTTCAACACAATGCACGAGACCATCCAGACAGCATCACAAAACACGCCCTTGCATGCTGAGGCAACTGCAAGATGGAGCATAACTATTTTGCTCCCTCAAAACTGCAGATTGCTACATCAAGAGCTGCAGCAATATTTAAAGCTGCGTCACGATGCCAAATCCTTCTCTTGTGCCTGTTTAAGCCAAGTCATCTGAATGCAAAATAGCATTTTGGCTGCGCACCCACTCCAGCCACTCAAGCCAATTAGAATTGGCCTTCAGAGTTTCAGGAGAACCGACGATCACCAGACCTCTGCACCACCAATCAAAAGGCTCATTTTTTTTCAATAACATATTATGTCCCTTCTTTGTTGTTCCTTCAACTGATGGGATGCATAACTCAGCTTGACAGTCATTAGATTTCCTAGCTGCACTGTGATAGCAACACATACGCCCAAGCTGGACTGTGAGATCAATGTGTACACCCAAGCTGCATAGTGAAAGCAACATATGCACTACAAGACGCAAGTGTTTTAGGGCAAAATCCCACATTGCGTATTAGGTGCCCCTTAATTCAGTATCCCCTGCTACAGCTGGAGTGACATGGTGCATACCTGCGAGGCCTAGATATAGCCACATTCAGCCTTCTTGGATCAGTAACAAACCCTAGTTTGCCATGTCTGTTGCACCTGACAGTTGACATCACAATTACATCAGCTTCACGGCCCTGCAGCAAAAGTCAAACTGCTGAATTTTAGCAACATGTGCAAACCCCACCAAACTACTTGACAAATCCAGAGTACACCTGCAAACATGCTGAAGTTTAGCAACATAAGCGAACCTGACCAAGCTACTCGACACATCCAAATTGTACCGTAATAGGAGCTGTGCAGCCCTGCAGCCCTGGATTTAGGGTTTAGGATTTAGAGTTTAGGGTTTAGGGCAGCAGCAGTGATGGCTGACTGAAGCTTTGCACAATCAGACTTGCATTGCCTGTTGATGTGCCCTGGGTGTCAACGGGGGGAGAAACTGATGTACAAGCATAAAGCCAGGGACACTGCAAAACTTTCAGGCAGTGAAAGAGCAGCTGAAACATGCAGACAACCAAGGGGGTGGGGGGGAGGGGAAACGAAGAGCACCTGAAACATGCAGGCAACCAAGGGTAAAACCTAAAAAAAACTTATTGGATGCACAGCCGCAGAGGTGATTGAGAAACACAAAGCTTAATGGTGCATGTGTTTGTCTTGCCATGTTGACATCGCTGAAAAAGCACCTGAACGACTCAACCTTAGGCAACCTGTGACCACTAGCTATGAAGATCAACAGATAATCTAGACAACACATCATTGGGTCCTGACCATTAGCCGCAAAGATGAACAGACGGTGGCCACAAAGCCGAGTCAAAAAGCACAAACTACAATAAGAGAAGGAAAACCGAAGCCTACTTGATAGCCATCCACTGAAGAGATGTCCACCATGCCTTCAAAGGCTGCCAGCTGCCTGCTGCCAGAAAAGCGGCGCTGCAGCTCGCGCACTTGCCCATTGTATGGCGTCAACAAGGCCGCGCTCTGCACGTCCCCTCCAGACAAAAGGGTCTCTAAAACCCTGCATCATGTGTAGGGTTTATGTGTCGGTCTTACAGACCCTAGATGTAGCGATATGCTCTGCACATCCCATCCAGACAAAAGAGTCTCTAAACCTTGCATTACGTGTAGGGTTTATGTGTGTCGGTCTTACAAACCCTAGATATAGCGATGCGCTTTGCACATCCCCTCCAGACAAAAAGGTCTCTAAAACCCTGCAGCATATGTAGGGTTTGAGGATGATGATGTGTGTTGTTCTAAGACACCCTAAATCTAGCCATGCGCTTTGCAGATCCCCTCCAGACAAAAGAGTCTCTAAAACCCTGCATCACGTGTAGGGTTTATGTGTGACGGTATTATAAACCCTAGATGTAGCGATGCGCTCTGCAGATCCCCACCAATCAAAAGAGCCTCCAACACACTGCATCACGTGTAGGGTTTGTGCTCTATGTTTGTCAACTTGTGAACCCTATGTATAGCCATGCGCTTGCAGAGGCCCTTCAAAAGGGTCTCCAAAACCCTGCCTCACATGTAGGGTTTATGTGTGTCGGTCTTACAAACCCTAGATGTAGCGATGTGCTTTGCAGATGCCCACCAGACAAAAGAATTTGTAGCACCCTGCATCATGTGTGGGGATGATGTGTGTCTCGGTATTATAAACCCTAAATCTGGCCATACGCTTTGCAGATGCCCTTTGGGAGAGCCTGAGGGCAGGGCAGCACCTGATTGCAATAGCAGCCTCTATCTCATTCTTGAAGGATGCGCCTGTCTTTGCAACATCCCCAGCAACCGCTGCAGCCCCTTCCGCCAACAGCGTGGTCCTTGATGCTTGCCCTGCACTCACACCACCCCTCAGCATCACTCACATCACCCAGATCATCAGAACATGAGCGTGCATTGTCATCTGACATGTTCTTTATTCACCCTGGACCGTTTGATTAGCCAGCTAAGCTTGCCTAGCAATGTGAATGAAGAAGAAGGTGAATGAAGGAAAGGTCACACGTCTGCTTGCATGTGACTCTGCTTCTGGTCCCCTGATACTTAAATACTTCTGGCATATGGGTTGGTGCTGACGCCTGGGAGTTGTCTAGAAACTTGCTGCTGATGCTTACGAGGCCTTGACATTGAGCGTTTACTATTGGAAAGTCAAAGCAGACACAATAATCAGAACAGCTGGAGTTGGCAAGTCTACATCTGCATGCAGCAACATGCATTGCAATGGGAGGAGCAGGGGGAGGAGGCAAAGGGGGGGGCGGGGGGGTGGACGCAAGGGGGAGGGAGGCAAGGGGGAGGGGACAGAAGTCAAACATGGCACACTCCATTCCATTGGATGAGCACTCCCCTCTTGGTTTAGAGCCAAAGAGATACATGACAGATACGCTCTCCTGAGACAGATCACGTGCGAATGGCAACATTGCAACACAAATGCGTGTACAGACTCTGAAGTCGACTTGAATTTTGGTGCCAAGATTTGTATGCATGCTCAGAACATGCCTTTCTGGAGAAGCAAGACCAGCCATGCAGCTGGTGATGGCACAGGTTTCCTATATTGTGAACAGATTGCGGAACAACAACTCTTGCTCTAAACACTGACGTTACAGTATCACATGATGCCTTAAGACACTGTTTGAACACACACACACACACACACACACACACACACACACACACACACACACACACACACACACACACACAGACGCGTCACCTGTTTGCTCCTTGCCAAAGTCACAGGGCACCAGGGCTACAGGGCACTTGGGGTTGGGCCAGGGGAAGCCAGCTGGAAGTGGCCTGTCATGAGCTGTCACTCCTGCGCACCACCCAGGCAGCGTGATGCATGGATGGCTTACTTGGCAGGCAGATTCTATTGTGAGGGGGAGGTGAGGGGAACGGGGGGAGGGGGGGGAAGGGGGGTGGGGAAAGGGGGGAGGGGGTGGGGGTGGGGGAAAAGGGGGGGAGACGTGAGGGGGAGGCCGGGGAGGTGAGAGGAAGCGGGGGGGGTGGGTGAGTCTGCACAACTTGTTCCTGATCTAAATCATTGTAAGCAACAACAAAGTTCAAACCAGTATTGAACTAGCACCCGGTGGTCAACATCCATCTGCTCTACGCTGGGCTGCTAAGAGCGAAATCAGCAATCCTGCAACATGATATAGATGGCTGCGATCGCACCATAACGTAACAGGGGAGCTACTCGCCTTCACAAACCTGTGACCCTCAGAAACTAAGTGCTGTACACCTGGAACAAAGAAGGGAATGACCGCATGAATGAACAAATCAATGCATGAATGAGTGCGTGAACAAGGGAAAGCTTGAAGAGAAAGGGAGGGTGACTAAACATAAAGCAACCTAGCAAAGAAACAAGAACACCAGCAAATATAGAAACACATGCAAGGGAGGAGCATTAATGGATGAGTAGATACATGAAGAAGAGGGTGAACAGATAAGCCATTTAGTGAGCAAAACTAAATAAGTGGATCTTTCGACCAAAAAAATCCAAACAAACTTGAAAATTCTCAAACACAACTTTTGCCTAACTAACTTTAATGATGGTTTCACTGAAATTGCTTTAGCTGCCCGATGAAATCTTAAGTGGCTGACCTGATTGCAGGCGCCCATCATAGAAGAGCTTGGAGGGGAGATGGGCAATGAGGGGGTGCATCCTGTACTGCGTATCCAGCAACAAAGGCTCGATGCCTGCACAGGAAGACACACATTGCATTTTGCTCAGCATGTATTATTTATTATCTGGGCAGCCTGGTATAATACTTGGCTTCTCGTTGAATTGATGCCAAAAGGCGTAGTTTTTTTTCTTTTTCTTTCTTTTTCTTTCTTTCTCTTTCCCATTTTGCTCAGCATGTAGAGACAGCAGACAACGTCAGCATGCATCAGCACACAGGGTATCTAGTCTATCACCAAAAGTCCTGCGAGACAGGATTGCTGTCAACTTGCACAGCTGGGCATGGCTCTTGATCTGGTCAAGCTGACTCTTAATCTTATAGAGTGCACACATGGCCTGAACAGTCAGTACAAGCTTGAAGTCGGCATTACAGGTAAAATCAAGGTCAGCCTATTAGCAATCTGTCACTGTAAATACGACCTGGACACATTCAAGGCAAATACATCCCTGAAATTTTGCAACTGCTCCAAGACAGGATCTCTCGGTCAGTGTCTTTTGGTCAAACCCTGCTTTGCCGTGCATGTTGCATTCAAACAATATTGAGGTGGAAGGGCAATGCTCTACCAGTAGACCTTATAGGGATGCTACGGCAGATCTCTCTGGTGACTCACAGAAACAAGACTTGCACGACACACACACCTATCTTACCACGAGCCAGAAAGCACAAAATAACAGTGTTACTTATCATTATCTGAAGCATACCTGATCTCTGTAGGCGGTCAAAGACAGTCACTTGCAGTCCAGCCTTTTCAGCGCCTCTGGAGATGACTGTAGGGGGAAGCTGCTTCGGGTCTCCCGCCATAACCACTGACTCAGCCCCTCTGACTAATGGGATCAGGGTTGACGGCTCAGTTGCCTGAGTGGCTTCATCAATGACTACCATCCTGAAGACTTGATTATGTAGCCGAGCCTCGTCACCAGCTCCGGCACATGTTGCAGCAACCACCTTGCAGAACCAATCAGGACGCTAAATGAGGTTAAGGGAGGTTAAGGGTAAGGCTCAATGAAAGGGTTAACTGAAATAAGCGAGCCTCGTTCCCGGCTCCAGCACATGTTGCAGCAACCACCTGCAGAACCAATCAGGACGCTAAATGAGATTAAGTGAGGTTAAGGTTAAGGCTTATTGAAAGGGTTAACTGAAACAAGCGAGCTCCGGCACATGTTGCAGCCAGCACCTGCAGAACCAATCAGGCAGTTAGCTGAGGTTAAGGGAGATGGCTCACTGAAAATTTTGGTTGAGTTAAGGTGGATAGCTCATTAAAAATGTTAACTAAGAGAGACTGAGGTGGTTGCAACAGGGAGAAATTTCATGTGAGCACACGTGACTTGAAGCATAAATGATGCATGCCGTGGTTCCAGGAGTTGAGCATGGAGCGTGCAAGACCAGTCTTACTCTTCTCCCAAAAAGGGTAGAGTGTAAACCAGTCTTACTCTTCTGCCAAAAAGAGTAGAGTGCAAACCAGTCTCACTCTTTTGCCAAAAAGGGTAGAGTGCAAACCAGCCTTGCTCTTCTCCCAAAAAAGGTAGAGTGCAAACCAGTCTTACTCTTCTCTCAAAAAGGGTAGAGTGCAAACCAGTCTTACTCTTCTCCCAAAAAAAGGTGGAAGGCAAACCAGTCTTACTCTTCTCCCCAAAAGGGTGTCTTGGACATCCTTGTGAGTTTGAACCTCGTGTTGTGCTGCCTTGCAGGATCAACTTGAAAGAAGCACATGTGCAGCTTTGCGTCTGAGCAGCTGAGACGTGAAATGCTGCTACATGTAGCTGCACCTATGGTCATGTGCCATTCACATGCGATTGAGGTATCACAGGCTTGACGGCAGGCAATAAGCAGACTAAATTCACCAGCAACACACGCTTTAGGCCCAAATTTGAGCAGCATGCTCACACTCTCACTTATCGCACATGAAATTTGTGCTTGAACCCTGAACCTGAAACCCTAAGGCCAGAAGGTCTGATGAGTTGCAATAGGCTCCGCTACTCGGCATAACATACTGAATGGAAAGATTCAAAGAGTGCTGAGAGTCACCTGACAGTTTTGGATGACTTCTGTGGAAGCATCTCGGATGAGCTTCTTTGCTAGCTTTCGCTTGTCAGTAGCTCCATGCTTGAAGCTTGTCAGCTCTGCAGGCGTCAGCTGCTCAAAGAGCTCCCCTCCCTACAGCAACCATTTCTGTGCTGTTTTGTTCTTGCAATCTGTACTGAATGGTCTGAAACAGGAAATTCACCAGAATGAATGACAGAGCAAGCTGTAAAAGTCCAAAACAGGTGCATGCACATTGCATGAGAGCATGTGTGCTTGGGGCTGCGTAAGGCTAACTGCAGAGTGCAACCATGCAGCAAAGTTTCTGTTTCGGTGTTCATGTCTGAGGCATCGGTTGTTGCACACAATGTTGTAGCTCCTGCCTACAGAGTGCCCAAAACCCTAGGTGCCCAACACCCTTAGTGCCTACAACCTTTTGCTTCACCTTTCTGGAAGTGTTGCCTTGTGGCGCTTCTTCTTAATTGCCTGTGTATCTTTGCCACAGCTACAATGGAGCCGTCTGCATATTGAGCTGCCCACTTCACACACAATAGTTGCTATTTTCAATCCCCTCCCAAAGCGTCTAGTACAATTCCAAAATGTGCAGTGGAATCTAGACTCAGAAACGCCTAGGGACAGTAAAAACGCATTTCTACATGCGAAAGGTGTTTCAGGTACATTCAAGGCCTGAATGGTCACAGGAGGAACCTGTAGTGGCACTGCAGCGATGACAGCAGGTGTGGTGCAGCAGTGGCAGCAGCAGTGGGGCTGTGATTATCATGCTGTAGCAGTAGAGCTGTATCAGTAGAGCTGTAGCAAGAAAGCAGGGATTGACGGTGGCAGCAGTTTGGTGTTGTGGGTACCTTGTTGTACTTGTCCATCAGTCTGTCCGCTTCCTTACGCAGCTGGATAGCTCTCTGACCGTCTGGGGTTCTTTCGGTCAGGGCCTCCAGGCACACTGACCGGAGATCTGCCCTCACCTGCAGGTACCATTCTGATCATATAACATAAGAAGAAGAAGAAGAAGAAGAAAAAGAAGAAGGTGAAGAAGAAAAAGGTGAAGTAGAAGAAGGTGAATAAGAAGAAGGTGCAGAAGAAGAAGAAGAAGTACAAGAAGAAATAGAAGAATAAGAAGAAGAGGAAATACAAGAGGAGAAGAAGAGGAAGAAGAAGAACACAAGCTTTGGCCAGGCAGCGCCATACAAGCAGACACAGAGTGTGAAACTGAAGACAGGTACTGTCAAACAGTCACTGTCACACAAAGCTTGTAATCTTCTTCTTCTTTGATGTCAGTCCTCCTGGGAACGTGTGGTTGAGTCTATACATGGTGCGGAAGATAGTACCTTGGCAGGTTGGCCCAGGCGCACAATATTGATCCTCCTGGCCATCAAGCCCTCCACAATGTTGTCCACAGCTGCGTTGGTGTCAGCACATGCGAGTATGGGTGTGAAAGGGATCACGGGCCGGCTGTTGACCATGACCTCGATGAAAGCCAGCAGGGTGCGAGTCTTGCCTGTGCCGGGTGGACCCTGCACACCATGTATAGACTCAAACACACATTCCTAAGGGGAATTGACAAAGAAGAAGAAGAGGAAGAAGATCACAAGCTTCGTATGACAGTGTCTGTGCAGCATCAACATGTGTGCACATGCGACAGGTGTTGGGCACAGCACAGCCTCAACAGGAGGTGGCCGGGTGCAAGGGTCTGCTTGCTGGGATGCACACCAGGCTCTGACTCAGGGCCATAACTGTTTCATGAAGGTGGATCAGGCTAGATATGTATTGTTTGGTACAGCAAAAAGTGCATTTCCCCGGAGATTAGCGTAGCACTGACCACTAATAGCTTCTAACAGGCTGAATGACGGTGTATACAATCATTCGACTGCAAAACTGGTTCATATACAGCTCTTAGAAAGCCAACATGTGTGATGAGCAACAGCAGTATCATATCTAAACAGCCAGGCCAACTTCATGCTGCCATGGGATGCTGCCTGGCCCACCAGGCAGAGCAAGTACGTGTCATGACACCGAATGGTGCAGCTGTTATATATGTGCTGACCATAGAATGTTTGATGAGCAGTTGGGCATGAAGCCACTGTGTGACAGCATGGTTGCATTGCCAGCTTACCTGCTGCAAGGTGAACCTTCTCGGTGTTAGAACAGTCATTGCAGAAAGCAAAAAGCATCAAAACGATGATATGAATGATGATCAATAAGAAAATGTCACACATTCCTGACCTGCCACAGGGAGAACCTCATCAATGTCAGAAAATTCAATACAGAAAACAAAGAAACGTCAAGAAGATAATGTAAACAATGGTAAAAAAGGTCATCCATTCCTGACCTGCCACAGGGTGAACCTTATCAATGTCAGAACAATCAACACAGAAAACAAAAATTTGTCAAAATGATGATGTAAATCAAACAAAGAAATGTCACATGTTCCTGACCTGCCACAGGGTGAATCTCCTCAAGATGGCCTTGGCAACAGCCTCCTGTTGACTCCTGTTGAGAATCTCAAAGGAGCGGATGTAGGCTCCTGCCTCATTGCGCCACGCCTGCCCAGCATCTGGCCTGTAGTAATACTAACTGTAATTAACATTACTTAACAACCACACTGGAGCTGCCAACTAAGTTGCCAAACAGCTCTGGGTCAGCAGTGGGGAACCCAAGCCTTTGAGAAGAAGAAGAAGAAGAGAAGCCTTTGAAGACCAGGAGTATGGCCAATCATGATGTCCAAAGGAGAAACTGCTCTAAAACATCTCCACAACGCGAAAACACGTTTTTACTATTCCCAGACATTGATGTCCAATGTAGGGATGACGTCTGAATTGAATTTGATGTTTCAAAGTTTAAAAGAGCCCTTACATAATGCCAATGTTGGGTTGTGCATGATGTCTGCAAGATCCAAAATCATTCCCAGATGGGAACAATGCAACTTGCAGAATGTTGCAACTTGCAGAAGACTGACCTTGATCCACCAGTCGCCCAAATAGGGGGTAATTTAGCCAGGTCAGCTATATTGGGCGCTAAGCCTGTCAGGATGAGCTTCACTTGCAGCTCGCCCGTGAACTGAGTTTGCAGATCTGGCAAGGAGGGTGCAGCAATGCCCGTCATAATTGCTTGACGGATGCTGCGGAATTGACTGACTCTGTCAAGCGCCTGTGTGTGACAACACACAGCTTCAAATTTGCTGTTGTTTCAATGACTTGGCAATTGCGTGAGGCAGCGTTCTGGCTCTAGTTTCCAGCATGCATTCATCATATGATCCTTGTGTACACCCCATACTTATTGAGATCAGACTTTTCTCGAAAATGCATACATCAATATGAGCACTTGCAGCATGACATCAGTATGACCAATGCCTGTAAGTCATGACATCAAAGCTACGCTGTTTCTGTTTCAGTGGGTTGACTTTGAAATGCATGGTAAGAACCTTCAAATGGACTTGTGTCCTATATTCAGAGCTCAAACCCTAAGCCTGGAGATGTTGTTTCTACACTTGGGGCTCAAACCCTAAACCTTGTGAACCCTAACAGCATGGCAAGCCCCCAACTGGAGTTGCTGTCAAACCTGAGCCTAGATCATGAACCCTAACAGCATAGCCAGCCTTGACCTGGAGTTGACAAGCCTATCTTGAGGGTTCACCTGAAGTTATGCTTGCACCTAGGGTTCAAACGCTAAACCTGATTCTTAGACCCTCACAGCATGGCCAGCCCATACCTGGAGTTGACGAGTTGTGGTGGCTTCCAGAGCCTGCTTGTCCAACCTGAAACTGGGCACCTTGCCCTGTTCTGCAAAGCAGAACCCTATTTCAATAATTTATTTCTTGGTTTAGCTTAATTCTCGATTTAATTTCAGGTCTTGATTGGTTTCAATTCGGTAACTCGAGTTCAGCAACACAGGCAAGACAGGATAACAGTCTCCTACTCTGTCCTGACAATGCATTTTGGCACATGCAGTTGCACAACAATGTTCATAAGCTTGCTATGTGTCAGTGTCATACATGTTACTGCAAGACATGTTGCATGATAATCACTTCCTGCCCATACGTTGCTGTGTAGTGCCTCAATGCATCAATCATGTGTATATGTATCATTGTCTAAACCTGATGCATACACGCCCTGAATGCATGGCTATGGCCAGCCGCACCTTTCATGAATTTTTGGAGGTCTGTATTTTGTTGCAAGTCCAGCACAACCAGGACGTGAGTCTTCTTCACCTCCAGCATGGTGCCAGTGAAGGTAGTCATACCCTGCATCAGATTTCTGCCAAGATGAAAAGGTATGATCCTGCTACAGCATGTTTATGATTATTGTATAGTGAAAAAATGGCTGAACAAGGTGAAATTAATTTAGGGTTAATTTAGGGTTAAGTTAGGGTTAATTTAGGGTAAAATTAATAGACGTGATTGGGTGTTAGAGCAGAGACGGCTGCATGAATGTGGCTGCGGAAGTAAGGCATGCATAAGAGGGGCACAAAGAAGGAAGGGGCATGCATGGAAG
>JAABUW010003094.1_pt1 | contig 24166 bp, 30 predicted proteins | sample 5560081 | NCBI WGS metagenome assembly JAABUW01 (sample SAMN10711882, study PRJNA513363) | rock metagenome | isolation source: Antarctica rocks | place: Antarctica: Victoria Land, Knobhead sud | reverse complement strand
AGAGTAAGAGTATGCGTGTTTCCCATTCTGCAATTGGTGAGTATATCCTCGAGCACATCAGTGCCCGCTGCTCGTCGTTCAGTAGTGGCGGGAGTCGACCTTCCTGCTCGGCTGAGCTTTGCTCATCAAGACTACAACCGTGATACGCGGTCGCAAAGAATTCCATAGTGAAGACTTACGTTCTGCTCACCGTACAAGAGACTCATGCTTTGCTTTGCTTTGCTGCGTGCTCGCTGTCTCGGTTATAACCAGGCTGCAGCAAGGCTGAGCTTGACATTGGTGTATCTATGCAGCTCATGTACACGTATGAAGTGAGGGTACTTTGGGGCAGCCAATCGGAGGAGCCAATATCCGCCGCGTCACGTGGTCGCAACTGGTCTTGAAACAAGCCCTCGAAGGCTCGTCTTCGTTTGGAAAACTCCTGACAGACACATCGGACAGCGAAGAGCACCTCGAGAGCTGCGAACGCTGTGTACCATTATCAAGATGGCGCAGCCCAACCAGCCGGGGAAAGAGATGTCTTCCCGGCTGCTGACCATGAAGGTAGCTTTACATGTCCGCACCACATAACAACGATACTAACGGCGCTCCAGTTCATGCAACGCACCGCTCCCTCACCCTCATCCTCACCACGTACTCCGCAGGAGCCTGCATCCAAGAGACAGCGCATGTCCAATGGCTCACACTTGTCCACTCCCGCGTCCACCCCCAACTCAGAAGCACAGCGGCTGGAAGACGCTCTCGCATCGGAAGAGCGCAAGCGCGTAGAAGCCATTGAGAGGGAAGGCGCGGGTCGCGGCGAGACGAAGTGGTATCTGAGCTTCCAGAAACCGCCTGTAGCACAGTCTGAGTCTCCCCTGCGGATCGTCTCTGCTGGGTACTCTGCTCTAGACGTAGTGGGGAAGGCGCGTTCATCGGAGGACGACGATGAGGAGGCGGTGAGACCACAAATTCAAGGAAGAAGGAGTTTTGGCAATTATAAAAGCAAAGCAGTGGTACGTTCGCCACAAGCACTTACCAGGTCACGCTTACTGGTCTCTACAGAAACAGCAGAATCCCAACGATGCCGAATCTTCAAGTGGTTCCGACCCTGAGGACGAAGAGGACCGTGACGAGGATGAAGACGACGAGGATGACGCGTCCGGGGCCCAAGCCATGATCGCCCAGTCTCGCAGAGAGGCCGGCGAAAAGGCACGCGCGGAACGCAAAGCCAAACGCAAGGCTGATCAAGCAGATGCCGACCAAATGGCTGGCGAGCGTCGCAAGAAACACGTCAAGCTGAACAATCACCCTGGCAGGATTTCTAGCGGTGGTGGGAAGCCTGGCGGCGGCGGAGCTGCTCGTGATGGTGGCGGCAATGCTAATCAATCTTGCTTCAAGTGTGGTGAGAAGGGGCATATGAAGCGAGATTGCCCGCGGTAGATGTCTGTAATGTGGCGCTGAAGCACGTTGTGTCTATGAGCAGTCTGATGGACTTGGCTCTTGACACGTTTGCTTGCAATCTTGATCATTGCACGCAATGGCGAGGACGAGAAATCTCGTAAGTATTGGAGGATCCACCGTTGGTCAAGATGACCACACAAGATGCATGCAATGCATTTCTCCGAGTGGCTTCTTTTCTCGATTATTATGCAGCAACAAGCAGCATTACAATACAAGTCGTCTTTACATCAATCTTTCTGGTACTGCACCGAAGATCTCATCCTGCCGTACTCAAGTTGCGTGATCGGCTCATACTTGGCGGGATTCTTTTCGCTCGTACAGGCTGGCAAGACGTCAACAAGCGCATCCGGATCTGCAGACACGAAAAACGGAATCGAATACCGCGCCCGTGTCATCCGCTGCGCACCTACGAACCTGTCTGCCAATGGCGGCAGACTCACTCGATGGAGCGTCGACTTGAGGTGGTCTGAATTTCATCATCAGCTCGCGATTACATGCCAGCGCCGGAGAACGTACCGTTCGACCACCGCATCAACAAATCCCCAACATTCACCACACACGCCCCTGCCACTGGTGTCGCCGCTACAAACGTCCCAGGCGCACTCGGATCCTCCACCTCCAACCCCCCACAATCATCCTGGAATAGCATGGTTATCGTACTCCAATCACTATGCGCCGGCATCCGCGCCACCCTCCCCTGCTCCACATCCTTCGCCAGCAGTGGAGGATAATGCAGCAATCTAAGCTGACAGTTTAGTCCCGAATGGTACTTCACGAACTCATCCTCCTCCACCCCAAGCCCTACCGCTACCGCTTTCAAGATCTCCATAGCCACGCCATAGCACTCCCAATAGAACACCGTCCCCCACTCCCTAAACCCCGGCAGCGTAGCCTCCGGCACCCACACATTCGGCTGCGCCGCGTTCGCTTCACTCCCAATCTCAAAACTCTCCTTACAATCACTCACCTCCCTCAACCGCTCCGCTACCTTCCTATCGCCATCCTTATCATCTCCAGTTCCGAGATGCTGACTCACTTTCTCGAGTCCAGGCCAGGAGTATCCGCGATGCACCTCCGGGCCTGGAGGGTGCGGGGCCAGCATTTTCTTCTCGTGGGTGAGGTCGAACAGGCGTTTGGAAGTGGCAAAAGCGGTGGAGAGGGAGGGTTGGGCAAGGCCGTGGTTGGTCAGGTAGACGAAGCCGGAGTGTTGGAAGGCGGCGACTAGGTCTGTGGCAAGCCTTTGTTTGGTGGTTGTGGAGGATTGTGGGGAGGACCAGAGGGAGAAATCTAGGATGGGGATGGTTGTGTTGCTATCGATGGAGCCCATTGCGTTGTCTGTAGCTTCTGCAGCCGACCAGACAGGAATGTTCACGAGGTCCAACTCGTCTGTGTTGAACTTGATAGTATCTCTCCACGGTGGAATTCAGCCTCAGAGAGCTTCAGTTGCGTCCGTTATCGGATGGTGGTTTTCGCTATGGACTTGGTTCGGTCATTCTCCCACAGTCACTGGATGTTCGTGAAGTGGTTGTCAACCTTGTTTTTGCCCTCGTAGAGCTCTACTCGGCGAATGACTTGAAGTGATGTTCGTTCCATCGTGTCGCAGTGCTATTTTGAGACATCGCTAATCGCCATCAAGCATCCTAGTCTGAAACTAGTGGACGCCACCATGTAGATCTTCTCAGACGACATGGATGAAAAATATAGGAGATGTAGGTATTTTCATCGAAATACATCGCCTTCGCCCTAAGGATTACTATTGCTACCCGCCGCCATAGCATATCTTGGCTTGTATCGTTTCTCGAGACAAGATGGTCCGGTAATCCCACCCAAAGCGCGACATCGCATCCCTGCCGGTCAGACCCGGGCTGAGGCATCTTTCGACTTCATCTCGTCTTTCGCAGTAAGTGTCGTTGCCTTCTTTTGATCTCTCAACGCCTTTCACCGCCTTCCACCTCGATCGGATGGGACTCGACCGTGACGCGTACGATGCGGACTCCGCCGATATTGCGTGGAGTATACCACTTTACGACATCATCCACCCGAACTCTCTACACTACCAGGGGCAAGGCTCCCAACATTGCAAATATGTTGTACTTGATGCGGATGCTAAGTTGCCTTACAGAGTCATGTCCCTCCTAAAATGGACAATAACGCACATCGCGCCCCTCTTCATCGTGACCTCACCAATCACGTCATACGCAGATCAAATATGGTCGATGAGCAAGAAGCGGTCGTCAGCAGGTTTTTCGCTCGACATACCCCTCATCATGCTGGTAGCGTCAATTCTCAAGTAAGTGTCAAGTGGGGACGTCGGAACTCAGCGGGGTGGAACCATCCAGCGGGGCGGGAACGTTGAGAACGCAGTCGCTGACCATTGCATAGGCTATTCTACTGGTTCGGCGCGCGCTACGACTTTCCACTCCTCGTGCAGGCGACGGTCATGGTCTTTGTGCAGATTCTGCTGCTGCACGTGGCCTTACTGTATCGGCCACCGTTTGGTGCGCAGCATAGTCTGAATAAGCCGTTCGCTGGCGAAGCGGAGGGTGAGTCGTACGTGACGAGACCGTTTAGGTTCTGGCAGTGGAGGAGTCGACGGCCGTATTGGCAGTTTCTGGCGTATTTTGCGGTGACGTTAGCAGCGTTACAGTACCTGATCGGGACGAACCCCATCTACATCGAGGTGCAAGGCTATGTTGCGCTCAGCGTTGAGGCGATCCTACCGATTCCGCAGGCAATCGAGAATCAGCGCAATCGAGCGTGCAAAGGTTTTCGGTTGAGCGTGCTCGTGAACTGGTTGATCGGCGATGTGTGAGTGCGCGCTGGGCAGTATGTCCATTTCGAGACAACCGCTGACGACGTCTCCCCGATCTAGCTTCAAGCTCACCTATTTCTTCATGTCGGAGGGGGGCGTACCGTGGGCCTTCAAGCTGTGCGGGCTTTTTCAAGCCGTGTGCGATACGTATCTTGGCGTGCAGTACTGGTATTTCGGCGATGGGAGCGACGCTGCGGTTGGTCCCGAAGGGGGAGTGAAGCTTGAAAGACTGGCGTGACGTATGGCCGCGACCTGAGTTAGGTCAATGTGAGGTACGAAAGGTGCAGAAGAGAGAAATAAGAGTTTTCGAAACGGCGCACCAGCCTATTATACCTGGGGTCTGATCGGAACTTTTCTTCATCATTCCCAACAGTGATGGTGCGAGCAGTGGGCTCTTGACAATACTCGAGATATGAGTGGCCTCTCCGCACCCACCGTTCGATGCGTCAGATTTACTCCACGCCTGCGGGATGGGCGGTACCAGGCGGAGACCGTTGAACCAGACTTGAACAGCACGCTTGCGGGCATTTTTGAACTCTATAGAGCTTTCCCCAGATGACATTGATAGAGGTCTGGCCTTCTCGCGAATCGCAAGGGCTGTGAAGGTCGACTCGAGGGTGGTTCGGTGGACCAGCTCGAATCTGGGAACTCGCGATGGTCGTCCATGGAGGGAAGTATTGCCCAACCAGCGTTCATTCGTGGCAGCATTATCACTTGAGTTCATCTGATGGAGCCATGCGGACTGCGCCTCCAATTTGGGAAGAGTCTGTCAGTTAAAACTGGATGATGCCCGGTCATACATGTCGGCATGCTTACAGGCCATCACATCTCCTTGGCTCTCGATCATCTTACTTACAAGTCTTCAACCTTCACCAGCCTCATTAGCAAAACCTTGACCGACCTTATCGAGACTCGCCGATCTCCTCCTCCTCCATCAAGCCATGGATCCCAATCACAATTTCAATGGCCTGAACGGTCAGGGCCATGATGGTTCTGACCATCAGCAACAACAGTCGTCGTCGATGAACGTCGACCCTCAGCTTCACAACGACTTTGGCTTGTTCAATTGGCCGCCAATGAACGAGACAATGCCCGAGCAAATGTTTCAGGCAATGCATCAACCGCAAACGCATCAGCAGCGAGTGAATGAGGTTGTGGGAACCTTCGAGGCGAGAGCGAGACTGATAGGTTAGTCTCACCTTTCTTTCTTACTTCTCTTCGCATATGAGCATTACCAGGCCTACAGTTGGGCCACGCTGGACTTGGCTCTCGAGAGGCAGCAGAAGGTCTGGTACAGGAGGCCACCTTCCAGCTGCTTCTCCTATCAGAAGTCGAGCGAGTACTGGCCATTACCTCGACTGTACTGGGCCCGATCAATCTGTGGTTTCGGAGATGGGACGGCGACAACAGGAGCAGACGAGCGGAATCTCCCAGCGAAGCCTTAGTCAAATGGGCATCGCCGTAAGTGCGGTCGGGTCGACACGGATCGAAGACTCGAGACCTAGTGACACCGTGCTGGGAATCAGCAGCTTCTCCTTCCCAGGCTTGAGAAACAGATATCATATCAGATACTGCGGTGGCGGCACTTCTATTCGCTTCTTGGAGAGTAACGAGCCAGGTCCAGGCTAGCAGCATCCAGTCTCCTTCTGCGGCTCGAGACGCCAACGGCCATGGCAAGCACTGTAGGAGCAGCGCTATCAATCGGTCCTCCGAGAGCAGACACGCCGTACCAACAAGCAATGTCGCTTCTCCAGCGGCAACTCCAGCCACAACAGGCCACATCAAGCACTGCAGTGGCGGCACCATCGGTCGCTCCTTCAAAATCAATCACACCGTACCAGCAAGCTGTATCGCTTCTCCGCCACCAATTCACGACACAACTGGCCATATCAAGCACTGCAGTGGCGGCACCATCGACCGCGCCTTCGAAAACAGGCGCTTGCGACCAGGCAAGAAAGACCGGTATGTTGAGTCGAAATTCAAGCGACCTGGACGATCCGCCCCTTCTCCGAGTTGCCAAATGGTCACAGCGGCTGGCTCAGTACACTTTCCGCATCCGTTCGTTGCTAGGAGAACGATTTCCGACTCTCGTGCTTCGACCTGGACCTCGCGTCTCTTCTCCGACACACCAACATCACATATGCCCAGATTATTCCAATATGGCCACCAGGATGTTCTGCGGTTGGTGCCAGAACTGGTACAGCTCCGATGTCGCCCACGCGTGCTTGTTCAGCCCGATGCCGGATCTTGGTACCCCACTCACCTCACTCTCCCAATTTTTTATCGATCTATCAGATTAGATCCTGCACTTCATGACCAAAATAAAGCTCGAGACTGACAATGAGACTATAGCCAACCCGGCCCTCCTCTACCAGACAGATGGTGACGACGCCATCTCGCCAACCGGACAGGCGCCGACCTACCATCCCCAGAATCCGGTCATTCCGCAAACCTTCCCAGAGCAGCGCCAGTACGGCGCCCACCTCAACACCGCCTTCAACACCCCATCAGCGCATTCATATCACCACCGCACAGATCTGCAGGCCCCACATCCTCTCGCCCAGAGTTATACCGGGTCCTGGGCAGCAGATTCCTCCGAGCCACTGATTCAGCCTCCAGTGCCCTTCCGTCCTGTTTCAGACCAGGCTCCTGTTGCTCCTGTTGCTCCACAGCAACCACCACCGAGCGAAGATAACAGGGTGCCCATCCCCAGGAACGCCAGGCAAACGCTAGCACCCATGACGGTAGCAGCCACCGGCCCGATGAGCAAGGCAGTCAACCTCAAGCCGCGCGCGAAGCCCGGCAGGAAGCCCATGGAGCACGACGATGCCACTGATCGCCGCCGAACGCAAAACCGTGACGCCCAGCGCGTATTCCGCGATAAGCGACAGAAGAAGTGCGAACTTCTGCAGGCCGAAATCGACACCGAGAGGAAAGCTCGACAGGACGACGAGGCGGAACACCGTCGCCAGATGCACCAACTACAGGAGCGCCACCAAGCCGAGGTCGCCCAGTTACAGGACCGGATCACGAATTTGGGAGTACAGGCCCGAGCACCGGTTCTCCAGGCACCAAACCCCGGCGCAAGGCCACATCAGGACAGTGCAGCAGCGTTCACCATCCCGGAGAACATTGAAGAGGACTTCACGACCTATGGCAGTGGTGAGGAGCAATCCGACCGTTCTCACAACCTCGAGTAGGAAAGTCGCGAGAGAACTGAACGCTAATCCCTTCTTCCCCCAGCTCCGAGCACGGAGATGACCGACTGCGGTTTCTGCACCGACCCGCAGAACTGCCAATGTCGGCCAGTGGTGAAAGCCGGCGATTGCGACAGATGCCGCCAGGACCCAGCCTTGGCAGCAGACTGCCGCCGTGCAGCCACCATGGGCCAGATGGCCGCTTCTCCGAGCTCGCAACAGCAACCAGGCAACCGCATGGCCTGCTCTGACCTCGTCGGCCACCTGCGCAAGGGGGAGCTGATGGGTCGGGTGGAGCGGATGCAGGGTTCAGAGCTTCATTTCGAGCCGGCGGCGAATGGAGGGTATGAGATTAATGAGCGCGAGGCAGCGAAGGCGTTGGAGTTTCTTAGGTCAAGTGAGGCGGCGTGGTGATGGGTTCATTGATTGAGGGTACAGGTTGTGTTTTCGGCGTTTGGGAGACATGGGGGCGGATGACTGAGCGAAACAGTTCATATGACACGAAAGACCTATGTTCACTTTTGAAGATATGCCTTTCGTCTCGTATGATCTCTGTGAACTGACTATGTGTGATGCTGGCGTACCGGCTTTCGAAGGGGTTGTGGTGGTGTTCGGGAATCAGAGAATGAGCAAGGACGACCAACGATCGCTCCTGCCATTTCGAGCGTTCCCCGGAACTGGATCTGGAGAGATGCTGCTACAGAGTGCGATGAAAAGCGATGAGACTGGTGCGAAGACGGAGATGAGAGAGATGACTGCTGCTCGCCGAGACCGTTCTCCAACAAACGGCTCCATGGCGATGCTACTTCAGCGAGCGCCTACAGGCGACGACATTCACACGAAAACAGAGAGAAAAAAAGTGGCCCGCTTTCTTTTTGTTTTTCCTTCTTGTGTGTTCTCGCGGGATGGGTTCTTGGTGGATGCTACTACCACGACCGCCACAAGCCGGTGCGATTGATGGATAAAACAAAAAAAACCGGACACGAAAAAAAACCTTGCCAATGCGTTCTGGATTCTTGTGTTCTGTGTTCTTGCGTTCTGTGTTCTTGCGTTCTGTGTTCTTGCGTTCTGTGTTCTTGCGTTCTGTGGTTGCGAGCGATGGGACTTTGAAGGAAAACCGTTTTCAAAAAAGGAGATGGCACATGAAGATCGTACTGATATAGCGAACCTGGCCTGCCGACCTCAACCTCTTACTTGCAGTGATGGGCGGGTGGTAGGCTGCGTAGTAGCATAAATATCATTCAATCGAATCTGAGAAAATGTTACAAACCCTCATCCCCAAATCGCATCCTTCGCCCTCCCGCCACCGCCCACATCAGGCGGCGTAGTCAGCGTATAACTCCAATTCTCCACCCCATCGACAAAAAGCCGATAGTGTAACACCGACTGATCGCTCGTCGGCGGATTCGAAATACTGATCGCCCCGAACTTGCTGTTGCCGTCGGGAATGTACTTGATGCAAACATCCGACATGTAACTTTCTGCAGTCGAGGACTCCGAGTACGTGCGGTAAGGAAGGTAGAACATATTCAGCGGACTTGCGCTGAACTCGTGTACCGTGGAGCTGAGCGGCCAGTACTTGCGGCGGGTTTGGAGGGTAGATCTGGCGTCTGGCGATAAGATTGCTGCGTTGCCGATACCCAGTGGGTTCGCGCCAAGGCCGATGGGTCCCAGGCCGACGATCTCTTCCTTGCCTTCTGGTGGTGGTGGGAAGGCGGTTGCTGCAAACTCGTGACGATCACCGGAGAGGACGATTACGCCGACGCCGCCTTTAAGGCCAACATCCCACATGGCTTCGAGAATGATCTGGCGCTCACCGAGGTAGCCGCGCCAGGTGTCTTGCGCACCGAACCACCAGTTCTTCGTGAACGGAACACTGCTGACGAGGATCTTCCAGCGGACACCGGCTTGCTCGCTGCACTTGAGCCACGCCAGGAGATCTGCGAGCTGTTGCTTGCCGAGCATAGACTTGGTTGGGTCGCCAGTAATCGGATCAGATCCGTTGGTGTTATCGTTCGGCGAGCGGTAGCGGCGTGTATCGAGCATGAAGAATGATGCCGGGCCTTGGGTGAAAGAGAAATACGTCTCGCCGGATCGTACTGGTGGGGGGTTGGCTGCGATATGGTAGTGCTGGTAAGGATCATTGGCGGCTTGGAAGATATCAGTGGTGTTACCATCCCAATCATTCGCGATCTCGTGATCGTCGTAGACGTGGATCCATGGCAAGTCTCGCGATGCAGCTGGCCAGTCCGGGCTGGAGTAGAGCTGGCGGTATTCGCGTCTGTAGTCTTCCACAGTGCTGCCGTGACGGCGCGGGACGTCAACGTAGATGAAGTCGCCTAGGAAGAGCATGAACTGAGCTTTGAGGGTGACGAGTGCGTCCGCGAGGTGTTTGAGCCCTTGGTTCGACTTCGGATGAGCGAACGGGCTGTAGGGAAAGTTGTTCTTCAGACATGATGATTGCAGAAAGGTGAACGTCCCTGCTGTGATTGGCCTGGTCGAGGTGTCACCAGTACGTGGAGCAGTCACGAAGTGGCCCGAGTAGTTGTTCGCCACATACTGATATCGAGTGTCTGGCCGGAGATGCTTCAGCTCGAAAGTACCAGTGAAGTCTGTGCTTTCGTCAAGATATGGAATACTGCCACCCGATTTCCAGGCTGTGTCGTGTGGGCCATTCCGGAGAGGCAAGTCTGCATGTCTGTACGAGAGGAAGACAGGCAGTCGTGCTGAGTCGGCTTCTCTGACCAAGATCTTTGCTGTGGTGTCAGAGACATAGCCCACTCTAGCTAGTGATAAGTCGTGGGAAGGGTGGAATATCATCGCTCGATAGACAATGTCCATCACCATTGCTATCAATGCCGCGTTGATGGCGAAGGTTATACCGCTCCATAACAGGCTCGAGGGACTCGGGAGAGCTGTCAAGAGCGTCTTCAACACTTCTGGGTCCTTCTCCTCAACAACGATCGTCTCTTCCACGTCAAGCTCCTGACCGACTTCTTTCGATGCATCGCCGTTCGCATAACTAGAATCCACGTCTCTCAGCAGCTCTTCGCCGTCAATAGGCTCGCGTGTGACAATCTCGATCTCATCTGATATCACCTCGTAGGGTTCGGTGTGCGTGATGCTGTATGCGAAGGCCGGTACGTAGATGGCGAAGAGGGTGAGGAGTATCGGCGGGAAGGGCTAGTGGATATCAGCTCGGTACGCTTCGAACGCCTTTGGGAGGGCTCCACGAACATGTCCAGGTATCTGCGGTTCATGTCAGTTATGGTTGTGCAGCATCCGAACTCCCGGCGCATCGAAGGTGGTGTTGTTTACTGACCCAACGGAGGAAGATGTAGGAGAGTGCCCGCAACAGCACCGAGCTTGTCGCGGTCACATATCGTGCAATGCTGTTGGAGTCCATGTTATTGATACTGTCGTTGTATTTTCACAAATGGACGATATCATGAGGACAGTCAACGATCGTTGAACAGCATGGCACGTATTCCACCTCAAATAGTTGATCCGCTGACGTCACTTCACAATTGCAAGACGTGAGATTCCTCGCAACTCCATCTTCTCCATGCAGCAGTGCACATCGTCCACACCCTGCATACCGGCATATGCGTGAAGGAGTCCCGATCTGTCGCCTAGGCGGAGGTCGAGCTGAAGTTCGTCGAATCATGCAGGCGCGAACCCGAGTTGAAACCAATGCCCGGACGTAGAGCTAGGTACTGCGAGTCACACGACTCCCTTGGCTTTCGGCGACTTTAGTTCGCACTACCTCCCTCTAGAATAGAAGAAGGATGCAATGTATCCACTCGGGACCTGGAAAGTCAACTAGCCGCAGATGACTATTGAGGTATAAAGAAGCGTACCTAGCATCACAATTCTGAATCTGCCACATTCAATCCCGACATCAACAAGGACTCACCGTCTCACACGCACCACCATTAAACCATGGCGACCGACCAACAACCCGCAGCTCCGCCAGCAATAGAATCACCATGGCCTGCCCCAAACGGCATCTGGGCGTCCTACGACCTCCACTGCCACTGCGGCTCCGTCCGTTACTCCATGAAGATATCCCCACCCCTCTTCGAAGACCAGACCGAAGGCAAAGAACAGTACACCGCCATCGAATGCCACTGCTCCCACTGCGAGCGACAAGGCGCTCTCTGTGTACATCCACTGGTCGAAAACATCCAATGGACGCAAGGCCTCGAGCACCGTGGGACGTATCTGTGCGCTTCGAAGAAGAACCCGCATTTCTACTGCAAAAACTGCGGCTGCTTTCTCGCAAGTGATTTAACGTGGTTGACGGAGAATGTTATGAAGGGTGAGAATAGGATGACGATTAATGTGAGTCGTTACGCGGAGCTGGACATGGCCGCTTATCATTGTGAGGAACGGCTTTGCTGACGAGATCTAGTTACGGATGCTGAAGGATGTTGATCTTAGCAAGCTGAAGATCAGGCAGCAGTACTTCATGAAAAATATTCCACCGAAGTATGAGGTGTGAGGTTGCGCTGAAGGTGGTAGTCGTTCAGATACTACTTCGCCATAAAATGATCTACTTTAGTCACAGGGTCAACGGCACCCTTTTTGCCCACGAGATAACTATCTTGGCGAGGACACAAATTATCGTGTCCCAGAAATGCTTCGTGCCCAGCTACTGAGAGACCGCAATCGGCTAACAAGCAGTACCTTCCGAATTACAGCAGATGGAACATCAAGTCGCAGCGACCGCCCTTCGGCAATACCAGAAAATGATCTCTCATCGCCATGCTATCCGAGGTCGTGTTTGAGGCGGCTGCGACGTTATACTTCAGCAGCAGAGCCGAAGTGACTTGCCTCAGCTCCATCATGGCAAGATTCCTTCCCAAGCAAGCTCGAGTGCCTTTAGAAAATGGCATGAATAGGTCTTTCGATTCCTGGCTCGACTGCCCGTCGTCCAACCATCTTTCTGGCTTGAACATGTCTGGATCTGGAAACACTTCTGCGTTACGCTGCGTGGTATAGCATTGTGCAGAGACTACAGTCTGCGTTTGTATCGTTACGTCAGCTGAATCGCCTGCAAACGAGTTACGAGGCAGAGAATTACCTTTTCTGGGATGTAGTAAACGCCCAATTGTGCTCCGCCCACCGGCGTAGCTCTTTGCAAGCTCGCAGGAGCAGCAGGATGCAGTCGCAAGGCCTCGTTAATCACTGCCTCGAGCACTGGCGCATCCGTGGCTCCGAGGAGTCGCGCATTTCCAGAAGAACCATCCTCCTTCGCCATACTCTGCAGCTCATCTCGGACACGCTGTTGCCACTGTGGGTTGCGAGTGAGTTCCCAGAACAGGTAAGTCAAAGTCGTGCTTGTGGTATCTGTTCGGTCTCAGCGTCCTGATTCACTGACGAGGGCCCCATCGAGCTTACCACTGCCAGCAAACACCAGGTTTCCAATCTCGACATACGTCTCGCGGTCCGTCAAAGTCTGGCTTTCATCCTTCGGCGACAAGATTTTCGTGAGGAGGTCTTTCCTACCCGAATCTCTGCCGTATTTCTCGATGTACGTTCTGTACGCATTCTCGCCATACTGTGCCTTCGGTCAGCCCTCACAATATGCTTGGAAAGGTTTGTTCCTACCTCTGCGAGCCGATCCCGGGCAGCCAGGAAATGCCGTACTCCTCGGATCGGCAGGATTGTCAACAGGGCATAGATCAGTGGGAAGTTCCATTCGATCCCGCCGATGAGGAAATGCTGATCCATATCGTGGAGAAATTGAGGAGGAGAGCCTTCACTGTCGAGGCCGCCAAAAGACGAACCGAGAAACAATTCGCCTGGTAAAATGTATGTCAGCGGGAAGCAATGCCCATTCACCAATGGCAAGTCAACATACCAACAACATCAAGAGAAAACAACCGAAACAGCAAATGCACATCCACCGACTTCCCTTCCTTCGCCCCAACCTTCCCAACCAGCTTCGAAATCTGCGCATGAACAAGCGGCGCACAAGTAGTGACATTACCCTGCGAAAACGCATAGCTAAGCAGAGATCGCCTCTGGCTATGCAGACTCTTGTCTCGCAAACTAAAAATCCCGAACGGCTTGACGCTCATCGAGTCATAGATCGGTGCTTTCATGAAAGCGGTCTGTTGGCTGTAGATCTCGTTGACGGAAGCTTGGTCTGCGAAGGAGACTTCGTGAGGTCCGACTCTGACGACCGGGCCGTACTTTGAGTGCAGTTGGTGGATGGTGAGGGTGCGGAAACCGGCTAGGTCGATGAGGACGAGCCAGTAGTCTGTTAGGCTGGCGAGGAAGGGGCCGGGGATGTGCCTGAGGGGGGAGAGGAGATTGGTTTGGACATACTGGGGTGGAGTCAGTGTGGTGAGTGGATGAGATCGGAAGGGGTGCTTACTCTCCAGATGAGCAGTCCCGACACCAGCAGGAGGAGTGTCTGAACAAGTGACCACTGATAGAACATGGTGTGCGATGTTCGTTCTCGTTTAGAACCTTGGCTGGAGTTGCGAGGGTCTTGACTTGCAAGAAGGAATGTGTGCCAGATGTGAGTAGAAATCAGTTGCAGTTTCGCTTTCGTTCAGGTGTCTCTGGAGGGAGATATGGTGGCAACGTGCTGTCGACAGAGCTCTTCTACCCTTGTCTGATCTCGAGCTCACACATACTGACCATAGCACCCCTGCCTACCCCACCAGTGTATTCCCCGTGGGGGAGACCCACCTTTCGCACCTTACTCCAACTTATGTGTCGTTCCAGCCAACAGAATTCATGGACATCGACCCATCGCGCAACGATGCCCTTGATTTGTCACAACACTCTGCGCTTCCACAGCTCCAAATCGGATGCAGAAACGCCTTCCGGTGTATGAGCAAAAGATGACCCCATCGGTACCCCAACAGCTGTGACCTTGCCGAAGCACAAGGCCACAATCCCCAGCGGTACACTCATGGACGACCATTATATCTGGAGGCATATCAGATCATAGGTTGTCATCGCTATCACCGAGCCAGAACTACACTACATTCTGACAAATTGAGTCATGACGAGCCAAAACGACCGAGTCGTTCTGACACGACTGTCATATGTCGTCTATCAGCATCCCGATCTCGAGAAGTTTAGGACATTTGGCAAACACTTTGGCCTACACGAAGTCGAAAGCAAAACGGAATCCGATGTCGTATTCTTCCGTGGATACGGCACTGATCAGTATGTCTATATCGCTCATCAGGCGCCTCCTGGAGGTCAGAAGGCATTCCTAGGGTCCGGATTCCGTGCTCGCTCGGCGGAAGACATCAAGCATGTGCAGAATATTCCCGGCGCCGAGACGATCGATGTCTCAAGTCGGCCAGGCGCCGGAAAAGCGGTTCGAGTGCAGGATCCAAATGGCTACTTCATTGAAGTGATCCACGACCAGGTCGAGCGTGAAACACCGGAGCATGGCGTATCTGCGGTTGAAGGTGGACGGGCAGTCCTCAACGGCGCTTTAGATAAGCAACGCAAAGGTGCATAATTGTGATTATTTCTGGTGATCATGTTACTGACTTCGCGTAGGCGAGTTTACCCGCATGGTCAAGAGCCCTGCTATGATTCATAAGCTGGGTCACTTTGGCTACGAGACGGATAACTATGAGGATACTTGCTCGTGGTATACCAAGTACTTCAACTTCCGGCCCACGGACGTCCTTCACGCACCCGGAAACGAATCGTTGGACGTCGGAACGTTCTTCCGAATTGATCTTGGGAAAGAGTATGTCGATCATCATTGCCTGCTGGTGGTTCGCGGCCACAAACCCGGCACGAGAGTCCATCACTCTTCGTTCGAGGTCGAAGATCTTGACACACAATTCATGGGTAAGATCGATCGTCAAAGCATTTTCCACGTCGCAGGCATTACTAACCTCGTCTCCTCTGCGGCAGGTCATCAGTGGTTGCTGGACCAAGGCTACGACTTGGTATGGGGTATTGGACGGCACGTCCACGGCTCGCAGGTGTTCGATTATTGGTATGACTCGAGCGGGTTCATCATTGAGCACTACGCCGATGGCGACGTAGTGAATGCAGACACGGAACTCTTACGTGCTGAGGCGGGCAATATGGCCGTATGGGGTCCACCGGTACCGTCGATTTGGGGAGGCAAACAGCAGATTAGTGCCTGAACGCTCTGACGAAGCATACATCAATGATTTAGTTCCGGACTCTAATCTGAAAATCTTCTGGCAGTAGTCACATCGCCATCGAATTACCTGAATACTACAAGTCTCCAGTCTGCGAGCTTCTTTAACAGCGATCTATGGCCTCACTGACTGGTAGCCACACAAGCTGCCCTCTGTCAAGCCGGCGACGGGTCCCAACAGGTGGGCTCGTGTAGATGCCGGCCGTGATATCGCCTATTAGTCTTAAGAGAAGGAGGTGGCAACTATTAATCGTAGGTGTCAGGTAGTGTGCTTTGGAGACAGCTAATGGTTTTATGAAGGCACATTGTGCACACTCCGTCGGAGGGAACTATCATGAAATTACGTTAGACTCAACTTCCACACCTGCAGTGAAGTCCGGCATCGACACATTCTCCTCCACGAAAGCTTCCACCACTTCATAGATAGGTATCGCCGCCAGGCTTGAGACTATGCGATGCAGCACTGGAAATCGTTGCTCGTCACAGGTATTGAACGTAACTGATGCATGGTCGCTTGAGTCTCTTTTGTGTAAAGTCGTCTGTGTCCGAGGGTCGGCAAGAGGGATCATGACTGTGTCATCTGCATCCGGTGGGCTGTCCTCCTGCCGGTCCGCGCCTGGTAGATATCTGTGTACCAGCAGAGTTTCGTCTGATGCCCCATGGTCAGCTGTATCCTTTTCGGCGCTCAAGTCGGGCCAGTTCAGTTTAGCCCAGATTTGACCGGCCCAACTAAGCGTTGCCGTGTAGGTATGATCCGAAGCGTCGACGGAGAAGTTCGACCACACCCTAGGGAACCCGATAACTCCAGAGAAGGACGTAGTTGGATCGTTCAAATCCTCAAAGACGACGGGTAAGTAGGTGCCAGTGATCGCTTTACCGCTCTTCGTGGTATACTGAATGTTGTGTATGTAGAGTCCAAGCATGTACTGGCTGGCGCCTCCCAGTGATGCGACATTGTCCAGAATGTGTAACCTGAAGCTTGCGTATGCTACCGTGTCTCTGGAACCAAAAGCGTACGCCGAGGATGGTAGTAAATTACGCAAGTAGGTAGCACTTGTTTTGAATACGATTGTCGCCGTACGGCTGGCAGACTCCACCGGCTGATTGGAACGAGTTCCTGGCAGTGGGCCGAAGGCAATAGGTTGTCGGCGGTACACGTGCGGGTCGCGAGCCTGCCTCCATTTCTGCAAAATACCGTTCGATGCGTCGAATTCGTCATGGCTTAGACCATACTCAAGATAATCGTTCACTTCCACAGTGTTAGTCTTTGTACGTCTCCAAGCAGCTCTGACTTACACGAAAGCTGCCCCGTAGTCGTCTCGTCCTTCTTCACACTGTCGCCACCAACGATTCGTGTATACTCCTGCATCCGGGTCGCTCTCTCGTATCTTGCATTGTTGTACAGTTGAAGACGAGCCTCAAGTTCGTCGGTCGACTGAGCACCAGAAAGCATGACGCCGAGAGAAACGCCGTCCTCGATCGCCATCGCACCACCCTGAGCCAGATGCGGAAGGAAAGGATGAGCCGCGTCACCAATGAGGGCCATACGGCCGCTAACGAAAGTCGGGAGTGTGTCCATGTCGAAAAGAGGGTACACCCTGAGGCTCTTTGGGTCTGCTTTCTCGAGCATTGCAAGCAGGACAGGAGCAAATTCGCTGAAGATCTTCAGCATCAATGCGCTACTCGTGCTGTTGTTGTAACCACCAGAGGTGTCAGAGAGACCAGCTGGATGAATGCAAACGAAGTTGAACATTTCATTGTTCGCACATGGGTAGATCACAATCTTGCGGTCCTCCGCATAGCACAGGTCCATGCAACCAGTCCTCGTGAAGAAGTCAGCGGTCATCGGATCTTCGAGCGCCGCCTGTCGGGAGACCAAGAAACGGAATGCACTATGCTTGCCTCGTTGCGCATTTGTGGTAGGACTGATAGCCTTCCGAGTCACAGAATGTACTCCGTCTGCGCCAACTACGATATCGGCATGTGCCGTGGAACCGTCCTCAAAAGACACTGTCGCGGTTTGCGGGAATACCTCTGATACTCTGTGCGCGTAGTGGAGCGAGGCAGGTTTGCCAGGCCCCGATTGAGATATAGCAACAGATTTAAGGTACTCATGCAGATGAGCACGGTGGGTCAGCAACCATCGCTATTGTCTTTAGTATGTCAAGTCGCAAAGTAACAAGCTACGCATAGCAGTCAGACTTACAGCTTGCCATCGGTCTGCAGAGCTAAGCATGTTCCTATCATCGAGCAGTTCGCCGCTTGATTTGAGTATTCGCATCTGCACGATGTTAGAATCTTACCCCGCTTATGGAGGCAGTACTGGTAATTCATACACTTTTCAGCGGTACAGCACCACTGTTGAGCACATCGACACCAAGCTTCAAAAGAACGCTGTCGGCGTTGGGAACAATGTTGATGGCGGCACCAGCCTCATTGGGGGCGGCTGCGGCCTCGTGCAACTAATGCGTACCTTCAGCACACTGTCGGTACTTCGCCAGTTCATGATTGCGTACCGCTACATGGTGTCCTTGTCTTCGCAGAGCAATTGCAGCCGTAAGACCTCCTATTCCCGCACCCACCTAAATCGCACAATAGCCAAGTCAGTAAGATTCCTAGTAGTGAATCGTAAGATGGGTGGATCAGAATAACGCAGAACGACAGAATGCATCCCGAAGTGCCCTGTAATGAGGGAGAACCTACGATAATGACCTTCAAAGGCTGCGGAGAAACATGTGAGCCGTTCATAGTGCTGAGATCAAGTCACCGGCGATTGCCAGAATATCGAAGTCGTTGTGTGCAAGTATCATGCTACGAGAATAGACTGGTCGAACAAGCGTTGCATATAATGTTCCCATGGTCGATGTGTTCCGGCGACTTTCAGCCTCCTGACCGGGAGCCAGCGTGATACTAAACACGGAGATACGCGAGCAGATCGGAATTTACTCCAGCTCCTGCGCAAGCTTCGGTACCCCACCGCGTGAACTTCCGTTGCGACCGGGCCCTCCAAGCTGACCCTAGGGCTGCCCAGGTGCCGGCATGCACATTCTGATACTATTAGTGCTCTGTGTCCGTTGGACGTCGGCAGGACGGTTACTCGTCGATCTTGAGGCAGCCACCAAACGAGATGAACACCGGCCAACTGCAAGACCTTCACAAGGTCGACGACAAGAATGTTGACTACATTTTCGAAGAAAACATAACGATTCCTCTCAAGTGTCAGCCAGGCGTAGTGCGAGCTAACGTATACCGCCCGAAGAACAATGCCTTGCCGGTGCCCGTCTTGGTAACTTATGGGCCGTACGGGAAAGACATCCACTATAGCAAGTGTGTGACCACCTGAACATGGCTCACGTATGACCAGAGGCTGAATCCTGACAGTTTTCACGCCCAATCGTTTGCGGAGGTTCCTGAAGAGCAGAAGTCGCCTCATAGCGCATGGGAGACCCCAGATCCCGTAAGCACTTTTGGGTAGAAGGGAACCCATCAGCAGTTGCCTGCGGGTCTCATTTGTCTGAGACAATTGCTAACCCTTGTACCCTTCTGTTCTGTAGGGCTATTGGACACGCAGAAACTATGCAATCGTACGGGCCGATGAGGTTGGACTTGGCCAAAGTCCTGGATTTATGGACACAATGTCCGCATCGACCAGCGAGTGTTTCAAGGATGTTATCGAGTGGGCTGCCTCTCAACCTTGGTCGACTGGGAAGATCGGCCTCCTCGGTATCAGCTATTACGCCGGCACCCAATGGCGAGTTGCTGCCCGTCAGCCAAAGGGTTTGGCATGCATAATTCCGTGGGAAGGTGAGTGAGGGATCCTTTGCGAGAACATCCGTCTTGGCTGAGACACTGCTGATTTGTTCATTCTTCCATGTGAAGGCATGAGTGACTATTATCGAGATCGTTGCAGGCACGGAGGTATCCTTTCGAACACATTCATCGACTTCTGGTGGAATCGCCAAGTAGTGTCGAACCAGTACGGCCTTCCAGGCAGAGCTGCTCGTAAGTGGGGTCCTGATACTATTGAGGGTGATAAATCTCCAGAAGAATTGGAGAGGTCTCGGAACGACCAAAGAATCGACAATGTGAATAATCGCTTCTACGACGACCAATACTATGCCTCCCGAGAGTATGATATGCAAGACATACAACTACCTCTGTTGTCGGTTGGCAACTGGGGTGGTATCCTGCTGCACCTACGAGGTCAGTCTTGTGCACAAGTTCCTCTCTCAGTGAACTTACGGACGCTCTGCTAAAGACCAACAGGCAATGTTGAGGGCTATCTCAATGCAGGCTCACAGCATAAGTTTATCCGGTTCATCACGGGCCGCCATGACCTTCCCTTCTACTCCTCGGAGTGCGTGGCGCTACAGGAGAGCTTCCTCGAGGCGTTCTTGAAGGGCAACGATCCGGAGGGGTGGTCGACGGGCAAAGTCCCACGGGTCGGTCTCGTTCTACGGAAAGGAGATGTGAGCAACGTACAGATCGAACTCCTCGAGCTATATGCTGACATTCTAGATTAGGTAGGCTATAACGATGCGGAAGCCGAGAAGGCATATACTCACCGTTACGAAACCGAATGGCCCATTGCCCGAACGAAGTACGTCAAGTATTTTCTCACGGCAGCTGGTGAGCTTGTGCCAGAGCCGCCTCAAGAAACCGACGACAGTAAGCTTGTGTCATATGAAGCACTGGGCGACATCAAGACGCCAAAAGTCGTGCAGTTCACCACCCAACCTTTCGAACACGAGACCGAGTTCACCGGACACTTCGCCGCCCACCTGAACGTTTCCGCAACCCGTTCCGATGGAAAGGCAGATCCGATGGATCTTGACTTATTCTTAACTGTTCGCCACATCTCCGAGGCTGGGTCGGAAATCTTCTATACCGGGACGGTCGGTGACCCAGTTCCAGTCAGCAAGGGCTGGCTCCGCACGAGTCTCCGCGCGGTAAACGAGAAGAGTCCCAGACACAAACCATGGCACCCTCATCGAGAGTATCTCTCGACAGATGTCGACATGCTAGCCCCTGGCCAGGTGTACGAAGTGGACGTCGAAATCTGGCCGACTAATGTCGTTGTCCAAAAAGGTGGAAAGCTGGTCTTCGAGATCTCATCAGGCGATACGCAAGGTGCGGGTCTGTTTGAGCACAACTCGCCAGCTGATCGGCCAGAACAAGTATTCGGTGGAATCAACCATGTGCATTTCGGAGACGGTAGGCTGAATTGGTTGCTTGCGCCGGAGATTCCGCAGGCCAAGGTAGCGTAGCTTGGTGGACAGCATATGTACAAAGCAGATCTCGGAGCCATGTCGTAGCTCATTGTCTCGATCATGGCATGATCTCTTTAAGCGCACTGCTGAGTACTCGTCCGATTCTTGGTCGCAAGGTGGCTAATATGCAAGCACCAGTACTACAAACATATAGGACGCAGCCGTCAGTATATGTCTCGTCATAAGCAGTCTCATGCACCAGAACGACATACCTCAGATGCAACGCTTGCGTAGTCGCTGCTTCGTTCGACAGAAGAGAGCCACACCACAGTACTAACGTAGCGTAGTACACACAATAGGCTACGTGAGGGGCCTCGATTAGACTTAGACTGCTCGATGACTTCTCTAGATCCGTATCGCCGAGCGCCAGACGATCGCTCATGGTGCCTGCCTGGGACTCTTGCATAAGGGTTATGATACGGGCAGCGTTCCACCGTGATATTGTGCGGTGCGCAGCACTCCACTCGCGAATGCCGACCAAGAAGACTTCGGTTTGAGCTTTGAAGCCATGGTGGGATCTTGAAGTGGCGTAAAACTGAAGTAGCTCGAGATTGGCGTGGCAGCTGAGTAAAACCATGTGAGAGAGGAGTAATTCCGATACGGGAACATGTTGGTGCTGCTTGAGCCAGCGGTGCAGTGCAGATTCTGCAAACTCTGCTCTCCAAAAGTTCGGGATTTCACTTCCTCCGAATGCCTTGGGAACGATATAGGGGATGAAGCGTGCAACAGCAGAAAGCTCTGTGAGGCCCGAGACACGTGTGACGTTCTCGCTGATGGTACTATCCGTAGTGAAAAGTTGCTCCACATCGGAGGTCCTGTCCGATGAGCTTCCGACATGAGTATGGCTACCACAAAGATATTCAGTCAGTGCTGGTGGCATTATCGACGGACGTTGGAGAAGGATGGTGCGATAGCACTCCAGGACATGGGCACTTTCGAGTAAGCTAGGAAGAGCGAGTTAGCCTGTCTCCCGAGTCCAGTTTGTCAGACATCCTGATCACGCACCAAATCAAGAGAGACCTGTCGTCGGTCCTTGCACTCGAGCCTAGTGCTTTAAAGACTTTGCCAACACACTGTATAGAGTTTCAGCCCTGAAGTGTCTGCGTTTGGGTCGAGACACGTATAATCATACCTGCAGTGAATCCGTATGGAAGGCCTCAGTAAACTCATAACTTCGCTTATCGCCGCTGGAAACTCCCCATATTTCGAGCAGCATGAACTGAGCTACGTTAGTGACATGCAATAAAATTCAGCCCCAAGATGCAACGGACCGTCATACAGAAGCTCACATCACGTGCCGGGTCGGGGACTTCTTGTGCAGAACAGTGAATGACTGACGCGAGGAGGAGCCTTCGAGCGTCGTGATAAAGTGCCTTGGCTATCTTGAAGCTCCCGGACACCCGACAAAACAGTCCACCCACCGCAGCCATAGCGCGATACAACTCGGTAGTCGTGTGGTCTGTGATGGCAAAGTTTGCAAAGAGCTTGAAGGTCCCGTCGAGGTGTGCCACCGCAAGCCCTACAAATATGTCGAGAACTTCACTATCGTACAGATCGGCTTGTGGAGGCTCAGAGAACCAAGTTTGCGGACTTGAATCCTGTATGGGCGAAGCAGCACCTGAACGAGATTGGCTATATCGATGGACGACCGCAATCGCACTCTGAATATCATCCGGCAAGATGGCGGATGAATTGAACGTGGACGGAAAGCCCTCGTCAAAATCGAGGAAGTCGAAAGAGTCGTCTAGTAGCGAGCCAAAGCTCTGTAACATCGATGAGTGAGCAATACAAACACGTGTGATCATGCTCTCACTTACCCAATCGAACACATCGTGCGTTGGCTGTCCGGCCAGCATATCGAGATCGAAGCCGAAGGGGGAGAGGGCCGACTCGTTGGGTGCGGAATAGGGCAGGGCTCCGGTCGTGAATGGTTCCGAGTCCACCACAGGATATGAAACGGCATTTTGAACCAGCTGTCTATCCTTGGGTGACTGTTCCGAGTCCTGGCGATTTGCGCATAAGCAGCGCACCTTCATACGGCGGCAACGTTCACAAGCTGTTTTTGCTCGCTTCTTCGCCAGTCCCAGGTCATCGTCCATACCCTCTGGAATTACTACATCGGCGTGCTGTCTCTTCACGTGTCGTGATCTCATGTCCTGGCGAGCGAAGCTCTGCTGACAGATCGAGCAGGAGAACGGCTTCTCGCTCGTGTCTGTTCCACTCGTCAACCGCAAGCCAAGCCATTACCTTAGCCATCGTACTCACGTCTCCGGACGTGCCGGACCATATGCTCCGTTCGGGCGAACTGCCGGCCACATATCGTACACTGCGTGCCTAGATCAGCCTTGATGAAGCACGTGAGAGAATGTCAACAAACCTGCTTGGGGACACCCATGCTTTGCGGCTTTGCGTCGCTTCCCGTACAATGTGCTCAGGTATGGGGAAGAGACGACGGCGGGGTTAAATTGGAGTGAGTGAGAATCCGGGGCTCCTCGTGGAGTTGAATGCAAAGGAAGTGAGGCTGTGAGAAAGGTGGGGTCTTCCGGTCTTGACAAATCGACTCCGCTTGGAGGCCGATTGAGGCCGTCTGATATAAAGTGGGGTACCGTAAGCCGTACAAACATCTCGAAAGTATCGAACGAGGCTGTCATCTCATCAGAAGGCATGGAGCCACAGTCCAGCTGGCCAGGCGCGAGAAGTCCCACACGCCATGACGTCCCTCAGGCAAGCGAATTGCCAGACACAAGCTTCTTGAGCGAGTTCAAAGCAAGGTTGCTGGCGCATCAGGACGCAAAGATCCACCAGAGACGAGTCCCTGTTCATCTGCTGCAGGACAGATTCGATCTCGACGACGTCAGACCTTTTACTTATCCATTGACCGTGCTCTCGGGCTTTCCTACGCTGCCGTCGAACGAGGAGCTTGGACAGCTGCGTGCCGCCTTTGTGGTCACCTTTCAAAAGCACGCGTTCGTGGAACCGATCATCAATCGTGAGCGTCTGAGCGACCCGGTCCCGCCTTACTTGGACGTCGCTGTAGCATGCCTGGGTAGTGTATTGACCCCAGCTTCCATGAGGGGCGGCATGATCGGTGATGACTTGTTCCTTGCTGGATTTCAGTTGACCACTTTCATGGCTGAGGTCGACAACAGGCATAGCAGACTCTTGGAGCTCCCCGCGGCCGTAAGATTCCAACACTCTTAGCTTTGTATTTTGGGCTGACTTGACATAGTTGGCGATGCTGTCTACATATGGTATGCTGACCTCAAACCGTGAGCTCTGGACGAGG
>JAABUW010003087.1_pt1 | contig 24195 bp, 4 predicted proteins | sample 5560081 | NCBI WGS metagenome assembly JAABUW01 (sample SAMN10711882, study PRJNA513363) | rock metagenome | isolation source: Antarctica rocks | place: Antarctica: Victoria Land, Knobhead sud | reverse complement strand
AAAAAGTAGAAAATAAAAAAAATTCTGAACAAAAAAAAGAGATAGAGAAAACTCTACTATTTTATTCGATAAAAAAAATTTTCTTTCTGCGAAAACAGTTAAATACCGAAGCGATTCTTGACTTACACAAATACAATACTAAAGCAGTTTTACAAGCAACAGCAGATTGTTGTTTTTGTTTTTAAAACAAAAAAATTATATCTCCGAATAGATTAAAACAATCTAGCAAAGCAGAATTGATACAGTCTGATCGACAATACTGCGCGGGCAAAACAGAATCTCTACTATTATTAAATTATATAAGAAGTTAAATGGAAATCGCAATTTCTTAAATTTGATTACAATAATATAAAAAATAATATATTTTTGTTATCTAATTCTATATCTTTTCTAGACAGATTTTCTAGCTCAAATAATCTTCTAGTAAATATACAATAAGTTTTAATTGCATTTATTATCTGAATTAATCTGATTATATTTAATAACAAGATTCTTTTTCAACTCTTTTTTCTAATTGTTACGTACATTAATTTTCAACTTATTTTTTATTGTTGTTGTTTATGCGCGATAATACAGCAGTCGCAGATATATTTTTAAATCTTTGTAATTGCAGTAAAGAGTATATTTGTATAATTAGCAACAGTTTTTATTTCGCAGACAAATATATCTTTAAAAGTTTGATTAGAATATTTAGCTTAATTCTCGAAAAAACAAAATTGTATATATTGTCGACAATAGTATTAATACACAAAAGAAGTCTCTGTTTAGATATTTATATTGCTTTTTTTTAAAAAAATCTGATCAGTATAATTTCTGATTAGAAACAAAACAAATAGTATTATTTTTAGCAAAATTTTTCTTAAACTACGTCTGATACGCTATCTAGATATCGATATCAGCTGATACAAAATTTTTTTTTTTCGAAAAATTAGAGTTGTTTTTTTTAAAAAAAAGTTTCGATAAATGTGTCTGATAATATATTATATTCAGTATTTTCTGCTGAATATTATACAAATATACTAGAGTAGTTTCTATACTATCTAGTTGATTTGTCGAAAACAGCAACTTCTTATTATTATATTTTTATTTGTTAATAAAGCACAGAACAAATCTAATTTTAGCAAAAAAATTAGACAACTCGAAACTGCTGTTTTTAGCTAAAATTTGCTGTACAAATATTAGTAAATTGACAATTCTCTTGCAAAAGCGACAAAAAATCTCGAGATACTAATATATTAGTTTTTAATACAACTGTGCGAGCTGAATCTACAGAGCAGCAAACAACAGTACAACAAATACAGCGCTGATCTTTCTCTTTTATATATTGTACAATATATTAGTATAAAAGAAGAACTGCAAAAGAAACTCTGTTTACTATTGTTTTTTTATTATTCTGCAGATAGTACAAATATCGCAGACAGCAGAAAAATACAAAAAAAGCAGTATCGAAAACGCAAGCGAAAAAATTGTCGACTTTATTCGAGAATTGCTATCGATATTAGTTTCAGCAAAACTCTACAACAGTTTTATTATATATATTTATATCGGTAATATTGCGCTCTGTCAGATATTAGTTGATATTATCAGAAGTCTGCGTTATTTCTAAAACTTATACAAAATACTGAAAAAACTTATTGTTCTTGCTACTGCAACTACAGACACACTCTATTAGTATTATATATATCGAAAAGAAATTGCAAAGAAGTTGTTACAGAGCTATCTTAAATATATTATAATAATAAAAAGAGTGCAATATTCTGATAAATAAATATTATTATTGCGTCTAATATTGTACTAATCCGATTCGACTCAAGCGCGCAAATCGAGATAATTTACAGAACAAAAGAATTTTTACTGCGAAATTACAAATTAATACTGTGCAGAAAACAAAACGTCTAGTAGAAAATATTATATATAATATTTTAATTTTAGCTGATTAAAAATTGTAGTATAATCTAATTGTAACTTCTAAAAGTAAACTACTGTTGTACAATAAGTAAAAAGTTTTTCTCGAATTTCCGATCTATAATCGAAAAATATCTATAGAAGTTTTGTCCGATTACGGAATTGCTATTCAGTAATATATAAAAGAAGTATTTTTGCCGCTACTGCAGCGATTTTCTGTCCGTAATGTATAAAAAATATAGAGAACAATACAAGAAAAATCTATTTATATATTTTTATCAACAAACAAATTGATAACAGACGCGAGACATAATTGCGATAGTTGCGTATTTGCAGCATATAGCAGTTATCAAATACAGCACTGATTCTGAGAATCAGAATTCTGAAAAGAAAAACAATTGTAATACTATAATTATAATATTCCAAACTCTGCCGTAACTCGTAGTCGAATTATATTATGCGTCAAAACAGTGCTCAGATTCTGTTTTAACAGTAAAATTTTTTTTTTCCGAGAATTTCTTTCTGAATTCTTACAATTTATTTTTTCTATAATTGTAGATCTATCTTTCTATTCCGCTCTCCACACGCACAGCGTGCGTCTTGATAGCACCACTTCTATCACACGATTGTGTAATCTTACACTATTACACAAAAAAAGAAAATAGCATAAAAATGTTTTAACAGCAATTTATACGCAGCTATACATATATTTAGAAATGTTAAGTCAATTTTGATTCGAAGAATCTTTAGAAGAGACGATTATAAAATATCTAGCAAAGACACTATAGAGACGACAGCAAAAATCGCGAATGTATATTGGCTGACTTCCGGCGATAGTAATGTATCGGTAATGCGTTTTCGAGATTCTTGTTGGATACAGCGGGAGACAAAATGGCATATCGAATTTAATTTCGACTGCAAATATATAACAAATAACTCCCGGCAATACGTTTTCGAGATCGATTGTAGATGCGACGACAAGAACTATAGATATATGTTGAACAGCGTTTAGGCGGCAGTAATAGTAGAGCGCAGAAACATATAGATACGAATTATTCTATTTATTAGATTTTCAATCAAAAGACGTCTTGAATGTCTAGTAAGATTTTGTTGCATCAGAATATTAATAATAGAAGTTGGCAACAAAGTTAGAACAATTGTTAGCTATAAAATAGTTTAGCTATTTAGATCTATTGTTGTAGTTCGTGTAGCTCGTAAAAAAAATTTAATACTGTAGTATTTTGCGTCTATAATTAGTGGCAATTAGACTTGGGTTTATATTATTGTTATTTTTGCATATATTGTATTGTAATGTCTCGATATCTTTAACGTAGTATTCGAAATTGTTGTCGATATTGTTAACAATATTAACAAACAACAAAGATTTAATTTGTTAATCTAACAAAGACTTGCTCTTGTCGAGATACAAAAATTATAGATAGAATACTAAATAGATTTTTATTGATTCGAACAGTTCTAGTTTGTAGATATAATTGTTAATTGTTCAAATAATAAAAGATTTGTATTTTTATGTTTTAGAAATTTGTATAGTCGAGTTGTTTTAATATTTCGAATATCGAGCATAATTTAATTATTGATCTTGAATTTCGAAATCGCAACGCGTTTGCAATTAGCAAATTTTATTTGTTTAACTTGAATTTAGATAAGTTTTTGACAAAGAAAGTTTTGCAAAATCTCAATCTTTTTGATAGTTTTGTCGACGTTCTTTATATTGCGACAAGCTTCGAACATAATATTGTTAGAAAAGATTGTAAATAGTTTTAGATTTAATTGTAACAAATAGTTTTTGATAGTAAAGAAAAATAATAAGTTAGTAGACTCGCTAATATAGTTGTTTGCAACAAATTCGATAATAGCAAAATAACTAATTCAGTTATTTAATTGTATTGCACGTACGTCCAAAGATATTGCTTGAGAACAATATTGATATTTTCGATTTAACTATCGATTTCTAAATAGAATATAGTTAACAATTTAGATTTGATTTCTAATCTTTTGTAGAGACATTATTAGAAATAAACAATAAATTGAATATCTCTATTGAAAACAATAATAGTTGAAAAGTTTTCGATATGTTAGACAAAGTCAATAAAGATCTAAACAACAATTTTGATTTTCAAAAAGTCTATAGATATAAACTTTTTACTTTTGAATAATCTATCGATTACTACTAAGATATGCTAAAAGATCTTTTTTTTATAGCAATATAGCAGCAAAGAGATAATAAAGTTGTAGAATATATTTTGTTAGTAACAATCTAAAATAGATAGAGACTTTAGTAGATTGTATCTATATTTGCAATATAATTTGATATATTTGCAAATCGAACAACTTTTGACATATTTTTTGATATCTAAATATAGTGTAAATCAATAGTAGTAATATTGTATTTTCTCGAGAATAGTTGTTCGATTTAAATATTCAATATTTAACAATTTATGCTAAAATCTAATTGTTTCGACTCGAAAAATATTATTTGTATTTCGAAACATATATATTTTGTCTCGAACAAATAAATATTTAATATTGATTGTTAAATGTTCGACTATTGTATAGTTTTCGAGTTTTAGTTTAATTGTTTTGCAAAAAATAGTTAAAATTTTTTGTTTATTAGTTTCTTTAGTTTGAATAATTTGTTCTATCTTTTTGTTATACAAATATATTTTCGATATCTATTAAACAAGAATTTCGAAATTGAGTTTTGTTTTAGATTTCTTTTTTTCTATTAAATTGATTGCAACAACAAACAAGAGTTAAGTTGTAAAAAAGATTGCAAATATAAATAGCTAAGTTGTAGACAAAATAGATATATTTGAAAAAAAAAAAAATAATAACAGCTAAAAACAATAGAATTGTAGATTGAGAAATTGTAAATATAACAATAATAGACAAAGAGATTGAAAGTAAAGATTTAACAAAACAAAATTTGTTTTGTTAAAGTAATGCAAATATTGTAGACAATAGAGACGTAAATAGTTCTATATTTTTGTTAATTGTTAGCGAGATTTGAGTAAATTTCTTGCAAATTTTTGCAATTCTTTTGTTAACAATTAGTTTAAACTTGATAGAGTCTCGAAGTAGATAAATTAACTCTATTATTGAATTGTAGATAATATTTAACAATAGCAAAATCAATACGACAACTTTAACTATATTCGATCTCAAATTATATCGTTTAAGAATTGTTTGTTGTTGAAACTAATTGCAAGAGTTATTGTTGTCAAAAAGCAAATTTTGCAATTGTTTAATCAAATTGTCTAATTTTGTGTCTAGTATATTTGATCGATAGATAATTTTGAAGTTAAACTCGAACAAAAACTTGGTTTAGCAAGTTTGACAACAGTTAAATTGTTTAATAGTTATAAAATGTTTTAGATTGCAATAGTTAATAATAATTTTGATAAATTGTTCGACAAATATATTAGTATACTTTGAGTATTATTTCTCGAAAACACAAACAATAGTTAATAGTTTTTTGTTGTAGATCTTGTAGTTGCATTTTGTAGACAACATAGTTTTAAATATATAGATTATCGAATAGAGCAATCTATTCGAATCTATCTAAAATAGTATAGTAGCAACTACAAAGTTGAAAATATTGTTTTCGATTTAGATTTCTAGATCGAAATCAAAATAGTGCAAAATAGATTGATCGATAAAAATTTGTTTAAAAGTTTTAAATACAAGATCTTTAAAATTGTCAAATTGCTATAGAAAACTAAGATTTTTGTTTTCGAATTTACTAAATACTAATAAAGATTTGACTAGACTCGAATAGTTATAGATAAATTGTCGATAAAAATTAACAAAATCTAGAAAAATCTATATATTGCGCACACAAATAGAAGCTTTTTACTTAAGAATATATTTAATTTTCTCGAAATCTATTCGAATTTCTTCGATAATAATAATTAGATTTAGATATTTGATTTGTTTGACAAAAAAAATATACTTGTTAATATTTAAATAAAGATCTGCGTTATAAAGTTTAGTAAGAATTTTGTTTATATAATTCTTATATTTTGTTTTAGTATTACTGTAGACTAAAATATTATCTATATAGATAATACAAAAATTGTTTAGATAGAAACTAAGAATTTTATTAATAAAAAATTGAAATATAATCGAAACATTATATAGTTTAAAAGATATTACAATATATTTAAACAAATTGTAATAGATAATAAAAACTATTTTGTATTTGTTATCGAAACGTATTCGAATCTTGTTAAAGACAACAATAATATCGAACTTGCTATAGTATTTGATTTTGTATAATTGTTGCAAAATCTCTCGAATTAACAATAAAGTATTGCAATTCTTAATTGTTAGAACATTAAGATCTCTATAGTTTATGCAAATGCGCAAATTTTTATTAGACTTCTTAACTATAAAAATAAAGACAATATACTATAAAATACTGTTGCGAATTTAATTTTTGCTTTTTATATTATTTAGATAGACTCTAATAATCTCTTTTTTGTAACAAAAAACACTATAGATTTTCTTGATCGAAGAAGTTGTTTTTGAAACAAAATTAATAATATAATTAATACTTTTATTTGGCGACAGCTTGTTAGCTTTCTATAAATTAAAGAACTTAATTTAGTATCTAAATTTCGAATATATTTGTTTCTCTAATTGTTTTAGACTAGAAGAATCTCGTTTGAGTTTTGTATAAAATTTATTGTAGTTATCGAAAATAATAATTGCAATATTTATTGTAATATTGTTGTCTATAGTGCAAACTAGATATCTATTGTTTTTTTTGGATTAATCTAGTATAGCAAAATGCTTAGATAGTATAATAATTGTTTTGTAGTTTTTTTTGTCGACAAACTTTAAGAATACAAAAATATTTATTTGATAGACGTCAATTTTATCGAAAAACTTCGAAAACAAATATTTCGACTGCTTGTATCGATTGCTAAAAATCTCTAATAGTTGTTAATCTAACAAACAATACTTTATGCAATAATTGGAGTTAAATTCGAAAGATCGTATATTGTTTTTAATTTGTATACTATGTTTTTCAATTTAAAGTATATCGAGAATAATTGCGAATTGTTTTAGTTCGATTATTAAACACTATAAAATATCAATATGTTCGCTAAAATTGACGATAACTTAAGCGACATAAATAATATTAGAGACAAATTTGTTATTAACTAGATACAATTTAATAGAATTTCGAAGCAATATAGTAGAAAATTTATAAAATTTGACAAATTTTCTATTTACAAAGACTCTATTGGAGACTTCGATATCGATAAATAGTATTGTTTTGATATAATATTTATCGAAGAGTAAATAAACTTGATTTGAACAAATTTTAATATAAAAATTTAGTTGCTAACTGTTAAGCAACTTGCTATCGATAGTGCTAGAACTAAGTTCGACTTTAATAAGCAAAATCTTATTTTGTAAATTAAATATAACTAGTTTTGAACTTTTTTATTGTTTTTTGTATAAATGTTAGTTTTTGTTTCGAACTACAATTCTTGTCGAAAATATCTAGTTTTTTAATTTGCTAAAGTTATTTGAATTGTTATTTGAGATATTAGAGAAACTATCTTCTCTAAATATTGTTAACTCGAAGTTGCTAACATTATAAGTTTTAAATTTAACAAAAGCTTTATTTTTGATTTTAGTTAATTTGTTTTTGCAAAAAACATTTCTATAGTGCAATCTATATTTTGGCTTGAGATATTTTCGACAAAGATTAAGAAACTTGATTTTGTTTTTAAAAGTTTGAAATTATACTTCTATATTTTGTTTCTAGTTGCGAGTAGAAATACGTGTATTAAAGTTGTTGATATCGCAAGTATTTGTGTTAATATATTTAAAGAATTTGAAGATATTAATACAATTATTGTGTTTGTTAATACTATTGATAGTTTGTATATAAATAGAAGTTCAAATAGTAATCGAACAATTTTTTTTTATTTGCTAAAGTTTTAGATCGATTTTACAAATCAATCTAATAAATTAATTTAAAATAGTGTAGTTTGTCAAAGTAATGTAGCGACTTTAAAATCTATAGTTTAAATTTTTATCGAATTAATATATTTTATCGACTTTTAATATAGAAACTTCAACTACTATAGATATAAAACGATTGACGTATTGATTGAAAATTTCGATATTTTTTATAACAAATTCGAACAATATAATTTTAACAAAGTTATATCGTTTTTTGTCTAAATTGTTTTATTAAACACTTAGATTTTTAAATAGATTATTTATTGTTAGATAAGAATTGATAGATTTATTGAACAAACAATATTTGATTTTTCTAAAAATATTGTCGATAATTTTAACAATAGCAAAATTGAGTTTAATTTTTTCGAAAACAAAACGTCGAGAAATATTGTTGAACTTGAAAATTAGTGCAATAATCTATTGTTCAAACTTTTCGAAATTTTTAGTAAAAACAAAAAAATCAAAAAAGTGTCTATTGTTTTTTACATTTTGTAGTTTCGACTTAAAATTACAAGCAAAATAGATATTGTTGAGTCGATTTTTTGCTTGTAAGCTAGATTTATAAAAGTAGTTACATTTGCTATTGCTACTAGAATTGTAAGCTACGTAAATAGATTCGATAAATGTAGTTTTTTTATTTCGAGAGAAAGAAAGTTTTTGTTTTAGTTAATATATAGTAGCTTTGAACAAATTGTATTAAGCTAAAGCGTTGTTGCGCTTTTATTAAAAACAATACATTGTTTTGTTGCGAATATTTATTGTTAACTTCGTTTAATTCAAATAAGTTTGTAAAGAGTCAATTTGAATTTTTAGCTAATAGATAGAGTCGAAATTGATTTTTTTATTAATTCGAAATTCGACAATAGTAATACTATTCTTATAAAGTAGTCGAAACTATTTTTTATATTATTTTTGACTACTTTTCAAAAAGATTAAGACGTTTTTTGTTGATTTTTGTTGAAATTGTTGAGTTAATCAACTAGAGTGCAATATCGATTTAATTTATTTTTGTTTTCTTTCTTAATATATTTGTTACAAAATTGAACAAAATTGCTATTTAGCAACTAATATATCAAAGATCGAATTGATATATTTGACAAATCTATATTGTTAAACAAATTTGATTTAGTTAGTTTGTCGATTATAATTTTGTAAAAATTGAATCGAACAAACAACAAGAATTTAAATATATTGTATTTAAGTAGATCAAAGTGCTTGTCGAGCTCTAAATTGTTTTCGAGATTATTTTAATCTAATAGAAAACTTACAAAATAGTAATTGTAACAAAAAACAGTATTAATATCTAATTAATCTTTATTTATCGAGAATTTCTTAAATAACTTGCGATTTTTGCTAGAGCTAAACTTGACTTTGTTTTTCGAAATTGATTTCTTGTTAATTATATTGTAAATATAGATAAGATACAAATAGTGCAAATATTTGTAAACAAAAATAGAAGTTCAAAATTAAATATGTTTGGAATTATATAGATATTGAATAACTTATATTATTTGCGAAACAAAATTTTCGATATCAAAAATAAATATTGCTTGAAGTGTTGTTTTGTTGTATAGCAAATTTTCTAGTATACGAAGACAAAAGTGTTGTTCGAAGACAACAATAGAATTGTATTGTAATTGTTGTTCTAGCAAATTTGCTAATTCTATTCTAATAGATTTATTGATTTTATTCTAGCAAATTTATTAATTCTATTCTAGCAAACTTATTGAATCGAAGTCGAAACAATTTGTTGTCTCTCTATTCTAGCAAATTTATTAATTCTATTCTAGCAGATTTATTGAATTGTAATCAAAACAATCTATTGTTTATTTTTTCTAGCAAAATTACTAAAGAGTTAACAAAATTGAATATTTTTGAGTTATATGTCGATTAAAAGATATCTATTGTCGCAATTTAATTACGTTTCGCAAAATGTCTATTCTAGTAGCTCTATATCTAGAACTGCTTTAGTAACTTTGTATCTAAAACTACTTTAGTAACTCTATATCTAAAGCACGAAACAAAGTTAGCAAATATAAATATTTTTAGAATACGATTCGCAGAGTTGTGTCTAAAGAGATAGCTAGTATTATGTTAGAGTTAAAGCTTTGATAACTAATATATAGTTGATTAACAAAAATACTAGCTATGCAAAACTAACTATATACAGAAAATAAATATAAGTACTATAAATGTCAAAACACTAGACGTTATCCGTAGTATATCCGAGACTAGAGAGCGGAGATCCGGAGGATAACCGGAGGGCGAAGTCTATCTAGTCTGGAACCGTAACAGAGCATTATAACAAATTATTGCAAAAGCACTTAAGAGTAATCAAAACTCTTTAGCTTTTATACTAGTATTGTTAGTTTTTATAGATAAGACAAGTTGTCAAGACATATATTAAACAATATTTTAATTATTAATAAAACAAACATAATACGCATGCGAGTTATAACGAAATTTAATATTAAGAATTATTTGAATTGTTATAAGATAAAGTTACGATAAACTTTATTATTAAGTTGTTCAAATTAACGAATTTAGCAATTGAAGATAAATATAATTCGATACTAGTAATAATTAATAAACTTATTAAGTACTTACATATTATCGCATATAAAGAAAAGTTTATTGCAAAACAATTAAAATACATTGTATTAAATCGACTTATACGATATTACAATATATTTAAGAGACTAACTAGTAACAAAGACAAGCTCTTTACGTTTAATTATTAAAAGACGTTTCTCTTAATATTAAATACAAGACTTCGAATATTTATTATTTATTACTTAGTTACAAATAATTAAATAGAGAGAACAAACTAGAGTCTTAAGCAATATTTAAGACATTATATTAACAATACTTATAACAATTAAGTATCACTTTTATCTATAACATAATTAACACTTAATGCAAAGATTTTAAATATTATTAAAATAACTTTATTTTTCGCCAATTATAACAAGAAATTAAATCTCTTTAAGAAAGAGCGTACGCATTTGTTTGCACAATTAGTTATTAAAAGAATAGCGACACTAAAAAAGATACACAATAATATCTTAAAGATGCAAAAAAGATTAATTAAGTATTAAAATAAAAAACGAAAAACGACATCTTAACTAAAAGAAAGAAATAAAATATATCTTTTTACAAAAAATCTTAAGATAAGGAAGCTAAGCAAGAAATTAAATTATGTCAAAATTAAATTGTTTTTTGTTAAGAAAATTAAAAGATTAGTCAATTACGAACTTGACTTATCTAAGAACGTCAAAATATATTTAGTATTTTATATCTTATTGTTGAAATTAGCAAATCTAATCACGCCTTTATAGAACACCTTTTATTTTTATTTATAGAAAGAGAAATAGTTTAAGATTGAGATAATTTTATAATAAGAAGATCAAAAGTATCTTATTAAGTGAAAAGAATATTCTATCTTTGAGAACACATAGGAATCACTTAAGAATTTGAAGAATTGCTTTAACAAGCTACGATAGTTTCGCTAGCAACAAAACTACTTATAAGAGAAAATAGAGCACTAGAAAACAAAGAAGCAAATAAAGATAAATCGATATTTGTATCGAATAGAGCTTCGAACATCTTCTTAGCATTTTTGATCTCTCTTTTGTCTTTCTCGATTTCTAGAATATTTTTCAACTTGGCATTATTTATATTTTTTAAACAACGAAATTAGTGTTTTTTTTGTTTCGTCTTACGCGCAATTCTTAGACGCAATTTCGTTATTTTATTATTTAGCTTTTTAGCTTCTTTTATAATCTTATTTATTTTTTAATAGTTAGAAGCTAAATTACATTTTTAATTCTTTCGATAACATTTCTTACACTTAAGATATTCTCTATTTACTTAATAGAATACGTCAAACAATATATAAGCTCAACAAGAACGCATTAAGACAAAAACGTATTTATAACGACAATCGACAATCGAATTGCGACGTTGTTTAGTAATTAGCTTCGTTAATATAATAAAGAAAAAATAAATAATTTCGAGACAAAAATCTTTGAAGAGAAGAGATAGTGTTACGAATCGCGTGTTAATATGTACTAAGTTGTCGCGTATCGCTTTTTATAAAATAATTAAAAAAGAAAGATTTATTAACAAAATTAAAATAATCAAGAAAACTTAATTCTTAAATATCTTAAATGTTAATTAAGATAATTAAAATAATTAAAATTTTAATTATTTTAAACATTTTAAACTCTTAATAATAATAAAAATATATAGTTTTTAAACGCAACTTTTTTATAAATTGTATTTAATTTATCTTAAGTTTTGATTTATTATTACGATTACTTAAAGTTGCAACTCTTGTTATTAAGTAATTGCTTACATTACTTGAAGACGTTTACAAATCTCTTTAATAGCATAATTCTCTCTAATATCTTCGTAGGAAGTACTAGCGTAACAAAAATATAATATAAAATTATTCTTTCAATAATTAAATCTTTTTAAGATAAGAAAAAAAAACGAAATTAAAGATTTTTATATTTTGAAAGAAATTAATAATACAAAACTTAAAAGTACTTATTTAGAAAATCGATTAAAGAGATATGTAATAAGAAATTAGAATCTTTAAATCTTCGCAAAGTTAAAAGACAAAAATAAAAAAATATAGAATAATTTTATATAAAAGACAAAAAATTAGTTTAATTAAAGCAATAAAAGATTATTTGTAATTATTATGTTATTGTTATCTTATTACGACTATTTGAATTACATAGAAATATAAGAGATTTTTTGAAAAAAAAAAAGTTGCGATCTTTATATTTGTTTTATTTGCAAAAGCTTTAATATAAAGCTTATCGATTTATAAGTATTAAGAAATAATTTAATTACGCAAAGTAATTCACAAGATATTATAATTTTAAGCATTCGAAAAAAACAAATAAAAAAACAAGAAAATTAAAAAGTTAAGATACTAACAATTCTAATTAATTAGAAGCAAACAAATAATATTAACGTCTACTCGTTTACTTTAATTAGCTAAAATTAACAACTAAAAAGCAATTTAAAAGCATTAATAGCAAACTTTGACTTAAAGTTTTAGAATTTTAATTTTTTTTTCAAATTATAGAGAACGAGTTTTAATTATTTTTTACGCAACATTTTTTAACAATAAAGATAGCGAAATTATATATTAATTATATCAATTTTATACTTGTTTACAAGTTAATATACAAATAAATGCTAATATAATTTTTTTGCGTAATTGATAATATAAATGTTGCAAACAACAATTAAGTCTATAAATAAAAATTCTTTGCATTTGAAATTTTATGTTTGTTAAATATTTAGAACAAATTATTGCTTTATTTATAAAAATATAGCAACTTAATAGTTTAATTCTTTATTTACAAAATTCTTTTTTTCGATTTATTATTTTTGCATAAATCTTTTTTTATTAAATTTATATTATAACGAATTTAGAACAACAATTACGAAATACTAAACGTAGACAATCTTTTACAAAAGAAACTTCTTAATTTTTACTAAAAAATTAAGATCAAAAACAAGAATTATTATTTACGTCAACAAGAAAATTTCGTGAAAAGCGACAACTTATACTTGCTAGACAAGACACAAATTAAGATTCGATAACGTTAATATATTCTCTTTGTAGTCAAAAATCGACTTTTTTAATTAAATTATTTTAAACACAAGATCAACAAGTACTCTCGCAACAATTACAAACATTATAGCGTCAAACTTCTTAAGCTTAAACTTAAATCGAATTGTAAAAAACAATTATTTAATCTATAAAAAACAATTTAATTATTAAAAATCGCATCTATATTTAAGTAATTAATATTCTACTTTAATATAATAAAACTATTAGCAATAAAAGAAAAAAATGTTTAAAAAATCTTCGAAACATAGTTCTAAATATCTTAAAAATAATTAAAAATAAAATGCGAGATTTATAACAAACAATTAATAAGAACGCCCAAATATTAATAAGTAATTTATTATAACAAAAATTAAAGAACGCAACACAAAAAATTAATTAAAACAAAAAACTACAAATTTAAAATAATTAAGTTTAACTTCGCAAATTATAATTATTAAAGATTGCAAATATATTGTCTAAAAATATAAATTAATTAATTATTAAAACAATATTGCAAATAGCAAAAAAGCGTCAAAATTTGCAAAGAATTTTAAAGAAATTAAATCGAACTATGTGCGATCGACTTAAATATTATACTATAAGATCGAAATGGGTTGCTAACTATATAATTGACAATTATAACAAAATAAATGCTAAAAGTTTAAAAATACAATAGCGTCTATTGAACAAAAGCTTTTAAAAATTGAAATAAAAAATTATTTTTAAAAATATAGTTTAATAAGAATTTCAAACGCGAAGCTAAAAAAAATTTGTCAAACAAGAGTTCAAACAATTTCGTTTTCTTTTGCAAAAGATACAAAAAGAGCGCAAACTTAAAACAACAAATAAAAAGAATTTAAATTGTTAGCTTTTTAATTAAAATCAAAGTCGAAATTTAAAAATAACAAAACTTACAAGAAACAAAGCAAAAAAAAAGATTAAAATTTAAATTCTTTTAAAGAAGCTTCTTCTTTGTTATTACAATTGCGAAATTTAATATTAAGATTATTTTTGTTAAATCTTAAATTATTTAAAGTTGTTAATACAACAAAATTATATACTTTAATTACTAAAATTGCAAAAATCTTTCTAGAAACAATAGCTATCTTTATTTTGACAAATAAAAAGAACGACGCAAAGAACTATTTATATATAAAAGTAAATATAAACTTGCGATATTAAATCAATTATTATCTAGCAATATCGATTAAAGTCTTTCAATTAATTGAACTAGCTATATCGACAAAAAAGCAAAAAGAAAATCTAATTATAATTATATTAAAATCGATTGTTTGCATAACTTATTAAAGAAAGCTAGAATTTCTATTAGAAATAAATCGAATTTTTAATAATTAAATTAAAAGACGAGTAATTTAGTATTATAAGAAACGAAACAATTTTTTAGTATTTATAAAACAAAATAAATTAAACTTTAAGCTCAATGTTTGTCTATTTATTCTTAGAGATTCTCTAAAATAGTATATTTATAAGAGAAAAAAACTAATCTTTTTATTTAACAATTTTTAATAAACTAATGTTTAACTTTAAGTAATAGATAATATTGATTTAGCGAAATAAAATTAGCATAAAATAATTGTTTGCTAAAATTAATTTGTTTATTTAATTGTTAATTCGAAGTACTAGATATAATTGCAACTTTAAGACAAATTGCAAATAATATTATATTATTAACAAAAAAACAACAATTAACAAAAAGAATAACTTCTTAATTGTTTGTTTTCTATGTTGCAAATAATAATGCAAGTAAATCTAGATTTTTATATAATATATATGCTTTTACAAGACAATTACAAATATAGATTATTAACAATATCTTATTTGTTAATCTTTAAAAAGCATAAAAATTAAATATTAAAACGTTACTTTAATTTCGACGTAAATTAGAATATTTATTAAGAGTTTTAACAATTGCAATCGATTATTTTTTTCGTCGTATAAAATAATTTGTTTTGCGAAAAATATTTGCTAAATAATTTTTATAATTAAATCGACATATAATTACAAAAAGCAATAAAAAAAGAATAACAAAACAAGAAAATACTAGAAACTAAATTAACAAAAAAGAATTTACTAAAATAAGAATTGCATTAAGCAAATATATTTTGTTAATTTAAAGATATACAAATTGCGCAATCTTAAATCTCTTATTGCAAATTAAAAATTAAAACTAATACAAAAATTAAGATATTTTTTGTCTACGTAACTCTATTAGAAGATAAAGAAACTTTAGAGAATTTTTAAATAAATACAAAAAACAATATTGTTGCAATTTATTAAGACTTAACTTTGTTAAATCTATTTTTAATTAATATATTTTATTGTTTTAAAGTTGCTATTAATTTCTTTTTTATATTTAACATTAAAAATGTTATTATAAAATATGCGCTTTAAAATTCAACAAAAATAATAAAGAAATTAAGAATATTGTTCGAAAATATAAAGAAATTTAATTGTCTAATAAAGCAAACTCGAGAACGTGCAATACGTTACGTAAAATTAATATAAAGAAAAATTTAAAAAATAAAAAATAAAGTATTTAAATTTTATTTGTAAATGCAATTTATAAAGCTTAAAAACTTTAAAATATTTAATATTTATTAATTTAACATTTAAAATAATTTAGATTCTTATTTGATTAACTATAAAGAAAAAACAAGATTTAAGTCTTTAGTTGTTTATTTTAACAAAAAAGAGAAAATTTTGTTATTTCGATTCGAAATTAAGAAGAAACGTTATAAATTAGAACTAAATTAACAATCTAGATCAAATATCTTAAAACTAGAAATAATTTTTAAAATTATATGTTTATCTTTTGTTTTAAAGAGTTTAACGCAAATACAATAATAACAATTTACTTTATTATTGTTACTTTTTTTTCAAATTAATCTTCTAGATTTACGTCAAAGAAACTTATTACTATTGCTATTGTTTTTAAGAAATAAGCAAAATTTATAATAATCGACTTTATCAAATACTTAGTTTCGATCAAATAATTCTTTTAACTTTAAAGAAAACTTTATGTAAATTAATTTATTACGTTCTTTACGCAATCGATTTAAGTAATAAAAGAAACAAAAATTCTAGTCTAACAATCTTAAAAAGATAAAAGCATTTTTTTTATTTTCTTATTACAACTTTTGTACGAACAAGAACAAAAGTTTCTTAATTTAGTAATCAAGAAACAATTACTAAAAGAAAGAAGATTGTATGTAGCTAAATAATCAAATAATATTAAGTTATAAACTTAAAAATGTTTGTTATTAATATTAGCGATCTATCTACAATATATATGCGATCTCTCTTATTTAAATCTTAGAATCTTAGCTATTTAATATATTATTAGATTATATAGTGCGATTTATGTATATATTGCGATAAGTCTTTGTTGTTATAGTTGTCTACTAACTAGGATTCTATCTCTATCTCGTTACAATAGTATCAAAAATTGTTAAATTAAAAGTCTTCGCAAATTTGAGCTTATAATCTATTGAAAGATGTAACAAACAACGTAGTAAATTATTAATACTATAGAAGATAATTATATACAAAGAGCAAAAATTGCAAAATATATTGTAATCTCTAAGCTAGTTCCAATTGAATCTAGTTTATTTCGATCAAATTGATTTAGATTTGAGCTAGCTCGCTAAGCGAATTAATCAAAAGTAGATAAACAACTCTTCGAACTATCTATTTGCTACTATTACGATCTATAGGCTTCAGGCATATTGTTGTCGTATTGCGCAATAGAAATATTAATTTATTTATTTTTATAATAAAGACTTAAATAAAGAATTAAAATATAATCTAAAATTATTAATAATTACAATTAAGATTACGAAAAAATATAAATATTTAAGAATTACAATTAATAAATAGCTTAAATAAAATTTTATTTTGATTAAATAAAGACGAAAGCAATTAAATATCTTGTTGTTTTTTAAACTTTATTAAGCTTTATTTAAGACGTAGATTTTGAAAATATATGCACAATTTATTAAGAAATTGTTTTATCTTTTTTTCTTTATTGCGTCTTTATATAATACATTTTCTTTAAAGAATAAAGATTTAAAGAGAATAAAAATAAAGTTTTTAAAACAATAAAAGTTATTTAACGCAAGATTGCTTAAATAATTAACGATATTTTTAAAACTACAATTAATCTCGCATTAAATATAAAGCTTTATTTACTTTTAATTTATTTAACTTTAAAATACGCATTAACGAACTTAATACTAAGAATAGTGTTTAATTAAATATATAAAGAAATTATAACAATTTGCGAGAACTTTAGTTTAGACATCATTTAAATTTAAATTAATTAACGCATATTTAATTAATTAAGCTCTTTTCGCAAACTAGAAATCTAATATTAGATAATCTTTAATTAATTACTTAACGACATCGAACAATATTGCGCATACGTTTTCTTGTTATAATAAATTTTTATCAAAAATTATATTGTTATAAATAACAATCGTATTAAGATTAATTACAACGCAATTTACTTAAACTTAAATAATATTACGCTCTATATAAATAAAAGCGAAATAAATAATTACATAAACTTCTTAATAATATAAAAAATTATTATAACTTTAAAATAATTATCTTTAATAATATGCACAAAAAAGATATTTTTAGATTTTATTAACGAGTTTACTATTTATTTCGACAAACTTTACAAAATTATTATAACATTAAAACTAATTAAAGAGACAAACAATACTAAACAATCAATATATATCTTTGTTAACAATTAGACAACTATTAAATTATTTTGTTGTTTTAAGAATTAAACAAATTAATACATATTTAAACGCATAATCGAATTTTATTATTAATTGAAGCAAAATGTTATTCTACAATAGATTTTCGCTTATAAGAAAATATCTAGCAACAAAACTACTAATGTAGTAGCTAAAAAAGCGATCGAATAAAGATCTAAAAAACGTAAATTATTGTTTGTTATCTTTATAGAGCTTTAGACTCTTATTTTAATTGTTAAATTAAAAGTAAGAATTTAGACAAATGCGCAATAAATCGCAAATTAAAACAAAGCGCAATATAAACAAATTACGCACAAATTTGTTCTTAACTCTAGCATAAAGAATTTAATTAAATATTGTAAACTAAAACGATTAAGAGTTTTAATATTCGTATAAACTAAAATTAACAAAATAGATTTAAAAAATTATCTTTATTATATTAAAATCGAAATTAACAAATTCTACAAATGCAAAAATATAAAAAACGTACAATATATATTGTTGCAATACTTAAAATAAGTACAACTTTAACAAAAATACTATAAACAAAATAAATATAACTTAAAAAAGTTTCTAGATAATTTAATATTTGTTAAAAAAACAATATTATTTTTAATAAATACAAAACTACTTAAGTAATTTTGTAATATTAAAAACAACAATACAAGCTTCGACAAAAATAAAAAAAATTGTTTCTCAAAAAATACGCAAAATCGAAATAAATCTTTAGAAATAATTGCTATTAATTAAGTATTAATTGTTATAATATAACAACAATTAATATATAGAAAAATATTATTAGATATAGACTTACATATTTACAATTTATAATTTTTATATTAATAGCATTATTTACATCTTATTTGCAAAGAAATAAAGAATTAAAAACTAAAGACAAAAAACAAAATAAAGAAATCAAAGTATATTATAAGTATAGTTACAAAATGTTTACAACAAATTGTTACTCAAATAAATACTTTTAAAAATCGCTATAAACAACAACTCTTATAGACATTTTTAATGCGTTAAGATGTCGATCAAATATCTACTTAATTTCTTAAAAATTGCGAGAAAGATTTGTCATTCGAAGACAATAACAATAAATATATTCTATTATTTCGTTATAAAAGCAACAATCGCTTTATTGTTTATTATTAAAAAACAATTAATTATTTAATTGCTTACTATTAAGATTTCTTTCTATACTTTAATAATTATAAATTACTCTTTATTAAAGCTTTTAAAAGACGAAAGCAAGAATTTAACTTTTAACGAACAATAAAGTTTTTACACAATAGAAAGCAATGTTTACTTCAAACATAAACTTGTTTATTAAATACACTTTCGAAGATTATCGCAAGTAGTAGCTCTCGTAAACATACAATTACGCACACAAGAAAAAAAAAATAAGCAAAAGATCTCGTCTAGAAGTTTCTAACTTTAACAAATAAAACTTTGTTGATAAAGTTACGTTGCAATGTAAATAGCTTAGTAATTAGGCGAAATTGAATACTTATTTATAGTTAGATGTCGCATGCGCTCTTTAGAGTGCGGGTCGATCTATGAATATACTACTACTACTACTACTACTACTACCGGCCAGCAAAAACAGCACAAACTCCCCCAACCCTCGCATCGCTTCCTTTAGAGCCTCTGATTTAGCTACGTAATCGAGGCGATTCTATAAAGTGGACGGAGTCATCCGTTCTGCCTCGACTGTAATGGTTGTCGGGTCACGAGGATTCAAGGCTGCCCCGGAGAGCCAAGCAGATTCTACAACGAGGAAGCAGCACCCAAACATTAAAAACACCTAAGCGCAGTGGGGCATGAATCGCTTCTGGGACACGAGGCTCGATAGGAAGGACTCGAATCAAGTGTGGTAGAAGGTCTTGCATTGTTCTCTAACTCCAAGCGTCTAAGCTAAGCTGATAGCTGGGAACCGTGGACACGGGGTAAATGAAGGGAAGGGAAGGGGGGGGAGAGGAACGGAGGGGGCTTTGTCTTTGTCACCACCAGAACGAACCAAGTGGTAGAAATTTTGAACATCACTGGAATAAACCAAGTGGTAAGAATCTTGAACATCACTGGGACAAACCAAGTGGTAAGAACCTTGAACATCACTGGGACAAACCAAGTGGTAAGAATCTTGAACATCACTGGGACAAACCAAGTGGTAAGAACCTTGAACATCACTGGGACAAACCAAGTGGTAAAGTCTTGAACATCACTGGGACAAACCAAGTGGTAAGGAGGTTGGTGTATAGCGAGGAGGGGAATGATCCTTGCCTTTAATCCCGATGTTGCATCAGGGGGAAAAGGCGCGTCCATGCGACCCCAGCCGTCAAGCTCAAACGCGATGTCAAGAGCAGAGTCTGCAGTTCCTTCGATATGGAGGGTGAAGACCACAATCTCAGAAATGTTACGTTCTCCTCGTAGATATCCACCGATTCAATGTCCTCCTTGTCAAGAACGTAGACGACAATCTGTGCTCTGGTGTTAACTAGCATGAACATATCCGACAAATCCACGACGAGGCGAAGACCCGCCGCTAGATCGCTGTGAGATTTATCGAGCACGTGAGTGCCACTCTCAGCTTCTGGTCCAGACTTCCATGAGTCGACTGATGGGTCCTGTGCCAGCCTGGTGATCGATTGGAGGACAAAGCCGTCTTCCAGCTGCTGGGTATCTTAACCTATGACCTGCATTAGCGAATGGGAGAGGGACGGTGATATCAAACCACGCAGATATAGCAATCCTTGCAGTATCAACATGGCTATCCTAGTAGTACGGAGTTGCGCAGTCATGACCACAAGGAATCGACTTGAAAGCTGTTGCAGCGTGTCTTCAATCAATAGGTGCTGGGCCGCATGGGCCGCCTCTCTATTGTTGAAAATCGCTTGACCATTCTCGAAGATATCCTTCTCCGAACCGTAGTGTGAGGCCATCCAGAACAGGTATGGGGCGGATTGGAGGCGATCTGTTTGCCGATACTTGACGAAATTCATTCTTGGCATGGTCGGGGTGGTATTGATAGCGCCCGAGGAGGCCTCAGATCTTTTGACCATGTCCACGATTTTGCCAACAATTTCCGGGTCTACATCCTCAAACGGGGATGTGAACTGAGAGGCCTGGAACCGGATGGCTCTGGCTAGATGGCTTTCCTTTAGCTGCTGACTTGCAAGTCGTTCTTTAAGATTCTGGCAGCTCGCTTGTTCCTCGGAAAGCCTATCTTGAGCCTCTTTGAGAGCTTCGTTTTGGCCACCGGGAGCGCCCTTCTCTCGCATGACCTCCTCCTTCTCCTTCTCTAATGCTGTCTCTGCTTCTTGAAGCTCTCTGGCTCGCTTCCTGGACTCCTCATCCCTCTTCTTGATTTGATCCGAAAGACTCTCAGACCACTGCTTGAATTCTTGCATCGAGACGTTCATGGAATTGGCCAGCTCGTCCATGCGTGCTAAATCGCCAGTCGAGGTGCTACTGGCCGACATTGTTGCAGGTAATGGACTGGTGATGGCAACTAGCTAAAACGTTAACCTATGGTGGGAGGTTTGATTGCTTACCAGGTTGATGATCAAGTTGTCGATGTTGTTGGGGGCACGGCGGAGAGCAGAGAGGGAGAAATGATGTCGAAGCGAGTATTTGTGCGTTCGAGGACCCTACACTAGTAGCTTAGCGCGCGCCAAAGTCCAGCTGCCGAATCAACTCCGAAACCCCTATAGTTCAGGTAAGTAAAGTATGCTGGCTTTGGGTTGATCTATTAAGAGAAAGCTCCACTTCGGCTTCAGCGCCGCTGACCATCATACTGACTCTCCACGTGCGAGTACAGGCTGGGCTTAAAAGTATTGTAGACCTATGTGTTACATGAGACCCACAATTCATCCTTCACCTACCATCCGTTTACGCGCACACTCAAGTCTCATGCCCTGTGCTCCACATATCTTCAATTCAATTCACCTCCCCTCGCTCAAGCCCACCAAAATTGCATCATGCCTTGGGCCATCGATGTCGAGGCCAGGAAAAGGCAACATATAATGTGCCGGAGGAAGTTGCTAGGTATTACCAGGTCGAGTGAGTACAAGCCGTCATAGTCGCATACCACGGGCAGGCCAAGATGGTGGAGAGTATCAGGAAGCGGAATACCACTCAATCCGGCAGTCAAAGCTGCGTAGCCGGACACGTGCAGATCGCAGCAAAGATCAAGGAAAGAGGATTACGGCCTGAATTCCAAGAGTTCCGAGCGGATCACACTCATATAGAATCAGAGTCTGTCTACTCACGTCGTTCTCACCGGATTCCACATATTCGTGACTGGTCATGACGACCAAGTCGAGATGTTGGTCACTCAGCATTAGGAGTCAACAGGTGGAACGTGCAATTTTAAGACAGATCGCTCCCAGTGGGTCCAAACAGCATCATCAAGTTACACAAGGACGAGGAGATAATCCCTACAATCCTCATTGGGCAGTCAAGATGAATCCTGGCCAATTTCGACTCCACTCTCGTATTCTTCTTGTGTGACCTCAACATCAGATACAGGCGCAGGGATAGACCAAGACTGCATTATCTTGCTTGAGTATGTTGCGAAGGAGAGCTACGCGATCGTTTGTCGCATTAAGGGTTGCTAGAACCGCGCTCTCGGGACCGAATACGGCCATCGAGAGAAGCTGGAGGCTAGTCAGCAGATTTCCACTACCCGGAATTCTGCAGAAGTTTAAATCTCGTGCATCGTCCCGGCATATCTTTTATCTCGCCATTCCATCCATTGGACCAGCCTCACGAGCAGAGGTTCCAGCATCAAAAAGTGATATCTCGTATTATACACAGATGTTGCGATACTTTCCATTATAAATTTGAGTGGATCCGAGTCGATGCGAGCATGGCTGATGTTTCTATCAAAAGGCATGACGATGTTTATTCTCACATTGACCAGAGGGAAAGTGGTTGTACCAAGAAGAAGCTTTCCCCGACACCGCTGGCTCCAAACCAGCCTATTGTCTAGGGGTTGTGGGCTTTACACACGCACTCATCACCAAGTGCTTGCGAGCCCTCAATAAACCGACCGAGGGGAACCCCTCAAGGAAACAATCTAGATGACCTACCACCCTCCCTTCTTTGGGGCGCTTGTGGAGTTAAGCTTCAGCCATAGCGGGTATCGGCCGTGCGAAGAGTCCCCTCGAGATAAAGCGGGTACCTGCAGCGCTCGCTCTCGAGATGTACTGGGCAGGTGAGATGTGAGGTCGGATGCTCGCAAGCCCTCGGGGACATGGACATAGGTACTTCTAGTTCCTGGTCGCGGCTATCGCATGGGCGGGCGGCCCGAGCCGTTCCTATAAACAGAACATGGAAAGGGGTACTCCTCTGGACCCTCCTTGCGCAAGTCTTGACTTGGGCAAGGAAGTCGCCTTTGCCCTCTTGCTTGGAAATCCTCTGCCGCTGCCGGCTGGTACTCGTCAGCAGAGGCACGCATGTATACTACAGTCCATCCCCTTCTGCCTATCGTCGTGTCGACAACGGCCAAACCTTCAAAGACATATCTGACGTAGGTACTTTCGTATCACTGACAACGATCTCTTGCTAAGATGACCTTCATATCTCCCTTGTGGAGAGTTTGTTGGATGCCTATTTGGGGACTTCCTTGGGGTGGGCCTTTGTAGACCCGTTTCATGCGAGTTTTATCGCTTGGTCTATTCTCTCTGCTATCATTTGCGATCCCCGTAACCAGCAAAAGCTAATATATAGGAATAGCCGAAATGAGAAGGAATCAAGATGAGTAGGTCGTGCACATCCGTATATGGCGTCCATCTCTCCCAACCCTCCATGAAAAATGAGCGTACACCTCCACCACCATGCGCTACCTGCCCCTTCTCA
>JAABUW010003077.1_pt1 | contig 24244 bp, 3 predicted proteins | sample 5560081 | NCBI WGS metagenome assembly JAABUW01 (sample SAMN10711882, study PRJNA513363) | rock metagenome | isolation source: Antarctica rocks | place: Antarctica: Victoria Land, Knobhead sud | reverse complement strand
GATTGCGAATTGTATGCAAGGAGCTACTGGAGACTATCTAGTCAAAGAAGCGCAAGAGCGAGAATATGGGGCGAAAGCAATCCCAGACTTTGTTGACACTGCAAGAGGCGACGGAGGCATGCGTGTCGGGACGCTTGAAGTGTACCCGCACCACTTGTGAGAGGAGGAGAAGAATCTTCCTGCGTTTTCCTCCACGATGATTTCGAAGTCGCGAGATGATGCTTATAAAACCGACTTCGACTCAATTAACGATGCGGGTCAAAAGTTTGCATGGGCGAACTTCGCATGCATTCCTATCAAATGAAAGTTAACTATATATATTGACGACGGCTCCCTTCTCTATTTTGGTGAGTCGTGCTGGGGATGTTGGGCCCGTAAATCCGCAGAAGTGCCTACCATACGGGTGTTTTGCCGGTGTTGGACGTCTATGTTAAGAGTCACACAGCACATTGTTCAGAGATTCTGGTTTCGGAGTGTTTGCGAAGAACTGACACGACATTATTGCGAGTGCAAAAGAAACCTCGCCCTTTCCTCGATTCCGAAATCCTATCAACAGGCACTCTTCCGAAACCTCTGCCGCCGGATTCATCGGACCTTTCGCTCGGGGTAAACCTATCTTGGTTCAGAACATTATTTCCTCTGTTGTGGCTGCCGCTAGCTCAGGCTCGCTCGTCGGACTCTTCTGATGTCATAGTTCTGTAAGGGATAATCGGAACACGATCGCACACAACACGGCCTTGTTTGTAACCTCCTTTACATAGCATGACTTATAAATTATAATTACGAGAATCAAGCGATCTTTTAAGAACGGAGTTCTTGAGTGTACCACAGATTACAATGAAGGAGACTGCTACTTGACGGGAACCCAAAGCTCATGCTCGATGTTCACCAATGCTTGTTGAATTCCCAAATCCACCGGTCTTCTGCACCGTCAAACCTTGCGACAATTATGCGCTAGGCGAGTTGATGCATGGACAATCAAGTGGAGAGAAGGCCGCATTCTTCGCTTATCTTGGTATCGCATCGGTGGTGAGATCGAGGTCTGACGATGTCTCGTCGAAAATTACGGTTCGCTTTGGATAAGTAGGCAACTCTTCGATCTGGGATCAGGTTATGAACGGGATTCAGATGTGTGATTGTCATACACGAGATGGCTACTACAAGCTCAATTATACACATCGTCACGAGGCTCCCAGACCTGTTATCCTTCAGTACCTTCATGCATACATCGCCAACTGTCGAGCGCCAGAATAATCGTCACTGATTTATGTGGCAAACCTGATCGAGAAATCATGACCGATGAGCACTTAACCAAAGGACGAAGTAATCGAGATATTATAGACCTGCTTTCGGCTTATTTACTTTGATGATACGCTCTGACTGCCATCGAGTTGAGTAGCTTTTATCTCCTTCTGTTCTCTCTACCGTCGAGCTTGTCACTGCCTTCAACTGCTCTAGGCTAAATACAATTCACGGAAAAAAGGGAGTGGGTGCGACAAAAAATCCTTGGAGTGATTGAGGCAGTGGCAAACCCTCGATTAGGGCTCGTTCTATGAGAGTTGTAAGTGCCTAACCGGTGAAACATGTGGGAACAGGGATAATGGTACAGAGCCATGAGCGCTTTGCGGAGAGGCTGTCTCTTAGACTCCATGTCTGAGCATGCTCTCGATTGTTTATACTATTTACCACTCATTTCAGGCGTAAAACGCATCAAGGTGATACGGACAGCGGGTATGAGTACGTGGTTCGGAAATTACCAATCGGCCTTCCATGATTGTTCGAACTTCACATGGCGCAGAAACACTGGTACCTGGCCGTAAGAAAAAGCTGGTGGAGGCCTATAAAGAGGACCGAAAATGGGTCAAGATTTTCGAAATGCTTCAGAATAGGCGTCGAAAGGACTACCAGGCATGGCAGGAGGCGCAAAAGGTCTCGGAGAACTACACGGTCAATGCTGTTCTAGGTGGACAAAAATTCGCGTTGATAATTCCAACGAAACCTCAGTCCTCAGACCAACCAACGAAACCTCAAAATTTCGCGGTAATCATTCCAGCGAAGCCTCAGTCTGAAATTCCAGCGGCGGACACGCTCATCCCGATAGAGCAGGATAATCCGGCAGCGGTACAACCCAGTTTTCCAGAGATGACAAGAGTGGAAGGCATCCAGTTCGTGCTGAACGAGGAGATAATATACATGATCAATCTTCGGCAGCTTCGATAAAGCTACGACATCGTACAAAATTGCACGCTCGAATCCTACATCGTTGGTTGTCGCGGAGTGTCTCAACACTCGTAGTCGAAAGAGAAGAGCGTAGGTAGAGTCATACCTTCCTCGGGCGCCGGGATGCTATGTTTTTCCCCGAGCTCTGATGAATTTCCTCTCCTTCATACCACGCTTCGACCAAATTTCTGCTGTCTCAATTAATACTCTTTATTAGAAAAATGTCTCTTGTTGTTGCTTTCGGGCCTTTTTTCCTTCTTTCCTCCTTCTCGTCCCTTCCCTCCGTGGATCCCCAGGTCGACGGCAATCCAGGTGACCTGCACATTAATATGTGATAACTGTTGTCCGGCCTGGGGACCCTCATCACAGCCAGTAAGCGTATAATAGAGAGCTCGCTCCCTGATATGCCTCAAGCCTTGGTCCCTGACATAATACAACTGAAGGCGAAGTTTCGTCTCCACAATTTAGATTGTAAAATTATTGGTATTCGAGTCGCTCACGAGCTGAGAGATTATGAAAAAGCTGTTGGGGCTTTTTTGAGAAAGCTATCACCGGTATCATATCTCAACCCCTATCGTCTCCAAGATCCAGTTCGTGGCATGGTAGTTGCGACATCAAATTCTTTGACGTTCCAGTCGACGCTACCAACATTCGTCAGCTTGGTGGGTGGGCTGTTCGGAGCTAACTCTGAATATGCAGTCAAGATTGATAAAATCACCAATCGCTTATAGTATAACCTTGATACAGTGGCTGCGCATGTCAACACTTGTTCGCTCTGTGTGTCTCGATAAGACAGTAGTATACTACTTATCAAAGCTACAGAACTTGACCGAGAAGAGATCAATCACGCCACAAGGCTCTCACAGCTGGATTTGCCCAAAACTCGGAAGGCCTAAGTTCGGCATCGTCGACGAATCATGCAGCTGTTGGGTCGTAGGCATGAATCTCACCCTCAAATCAGAAAGATATAGCCATGTATCTAGGTGGAGACTTCTCATACCTGCAGGCATACTACAGAAACAGTATTGAAGTCTAATCTACATTACCTTTGTCGCGCCCTGCTGTGAAGGGGCCATGACCTAGGCCGGTAGTGCCGGCAGGGATACCGTTGTAAGAGAAAAGTGTTGAGAACAAACGGAATCATTGTGCTTACCTTAGAAAGCTATCCTCGTCATCCCTAGCTCGCCATCGCTGTTGGTCAGCTCCTTCATTGCACCTTCTATATCTTGGCCGTCCACGGACTATATCTTGAGCGAATTTATTTTCAATTACTTCCCGCTTCGCTTACCGAGCGTCACTTCTTGTAGAAACTTTAACGACAATACTCACCAGCAATGGCATGTAAGAAAGTAACGCTTGATTATTGTGCACCTACCCTTGGTCGTTCGAATACGCTAATGCAAGGGAGAAAGCCTAGAATCGAGGTGATACATCTCGAATGACTGTGGAGCGCGACTCTCTTTCCTCACCATTATACTCGATCAGGCGCCGCCCACCCTGATTCTGGGGGTGGGACTCCAGTCTCACGAAAAGGGTGGTCGCTTAGTAGGTGCACATGAAGAATCTGATCTCGTCTATCGAGACAAGAAAGCAAACCCTCGAACGGTTAGGTATCGCTGGAAGACAGATATCATCGGGGACACCAGGCATTTCCGCATGCTTCGGATTGATGCTGAGGGGCAATGCTGATCTTGAGATGGGCTAGCCAATGGCAGCGTGCGTATGAAGATCACATTTGAGGAAACTCGTAAGCAGAGTCATGGCGTCGGCGCCAGGATATTCGAGCGGATCGATATAGCAGTCGAAAAGGAGCGGGCTAGTCATCCATTCCAATACACACACAAGAGTCATAGGGAGTAGAGATAGATCATCACGTTTCACTTCGTGCTAACCACTCTTTGACCATTATAACCGCTATTGTATCTACCTACAACCGTCATCTCTGGTAGCAGACCTTAAGGTTCCGAAGGCCCGAGGCCTGGCTACTTTGATCTGGCCTTTCCCAAATTTACAATAGCCGATCACGACTTGCTCCAAAAGCCTGTTCAAAGTTTCGACCAACGGAGTGGATCACCCCCGTCAGGACGCTCTTCGGGCTCCTAAATCTAGTCGCGGCACTCGCGCAGCCTCCGGGAGATTAGCAGACGTTGGTGTGGTCAGTGTGCAAGATCGTATGGATCGCCAGCTAATGCTGATCAACTCGAGCGTCTGAAGCATAAGACTAGAGCTGATACGAGGTAGGCATCAGTCACGAAAGTATGGTGAAGAGAACTGGACATCGAGCGTGGAGAGACGATGTTATCACATCAGCATCAAAGGAAGATCATACTTCAAGTCAAGATAAGCTGCATGGCAGCTAGAGAACAATCAAGTCTTGTGGTTGAATCAGTACAGAGCGGAAGCCAAAGGCAATCGGCCCTGAAGACCGCCACGGAAACAGTATCATCGCAAGTCGTACCTGCTACCCTCGGCGCAAAGAACCTAAAGAGGGCCATGCCAACATGGAAAATTTTCGATCTTGATGCCAGGCTACAGCCGTCTCAAAAATTTCCGCGAGTCAAGCTATGTCCATTCTACTCCTATCTTGATTTCGAGATGAAACTCTTCTACATTATCTCGGTTTTTAGCTTACTTGTGAAGACTGCTTCCTCACAATTACCAGCCTGTGAACCTCAATACTATAGATACTAGGAAAGAGTATTCAGCGTTTTACTTTGAGGTGGACAAGTTTCGGCTGGTTCAAACCAGTCAAGCAATAGCTGATTATGGCCCCACGAATTCGCCATTTTACAAGGTAACCATTCCGCGCACCCCCAGTTTCGGTAAGGAACACTGCCATTTTCGATAAATGCACTCTCAGTTCTAGAGTTTTATCTAGAGCTGTCGCGGAATCAAGTTAATTTGTTTCGATTGCGCGTCAAACATTCAAAATCTCTATTATCTTTCTAACTTATTTACAACTATCTATCTTACTAATATTGTTAAGATATTACAATTATCTTCTACAAAAAACTATTCTATATTAAAGAAACTTCTCGAGACTATACAAGCTTACGTTGCAATAAAAGACTATATTATAATCAAAAAACAATCGAAATCTAACTTTAAATTTAATAAAATTGTTAAAATTGTTCTTAATTGCGATTGCAACAACAAAATATAATACAAATTAAAAACAAAAATTAGAAAAATTAGCAATATTAAATATAGTTGTTGTTTTTAAGTAAACGCTATCTACAAAAAAAGTCTAAATATATAAACAATAAATATTTGCAATATAGAATATAATTATAATACAAACAATATATTAGATTTGTCTACAATATTATAAAAAACAAATAAAACAATAAAGTTTTTAAAGTATATCGACAATACTAGTAGATTAAATAATTACTATATCTTTCTATTTTATATATTGCTAACTATAAAATAGATACAATGTCTCGAATTTTTTTTAGCAAACAATATCTTTATAATTTATAATATTTTCTTATTAATTAAGATATCTACAATCTTAAAAAGAAGTTTCGAAAAAATCAATTAAATTTTTATATTTTTATATAAGCTCTTTTGCAAGCTTTGTATTACAATTATTAATTTATTAAAATTATCTTAAAAAAAAAAAGATTAAAAAGCTTTTTTTTGTATATAAGAGAACAACAAAAATATTTAGCAAAAATTCGAAAATTCTTATTATAGATTATATTTATAAAATAAACAAATATAGAATATTTTTGTTTATAATTTGTAAGATTATCTTTTTAAATACTATTTTTATTGTCGATTTTGTTTTTATTAAAAAAAAAACTATTAAAAATTATAACTAAATTCTATATTAATTAAATTAACTATATATTTATCTAGAATTTTCTTAATTGTATATAATTGTTATTAATCGAAATCTAGTTTTAATAAAAATAATTAACAATTGCTTTTCTATTTATTTAACAATCTATAATAAAGAAACTAGATATATTTTATATCTTTAATATTTGTATTGTAATATAATTAAGAACTACAAAACTTTTTTTGCTATTAACAAAAAGTAGAAGATATTTCTAGCAACTTAATATACAATTATCTATATTAATACTTATACTAATTTTAAAACAATCTAAATTTAACTTATTACTAACTACTACAAATTTTATTGTAAAAATATTAACTATATAGTTACAATTTAATTAGAGCTTTAAATAGATAAATTTTGCAAATTTTATACAAACAAGTTTAGATACTATAATTTTATTACTATTTTGCAAACAAAAAATATCTATTAAATTCTAAAAATTAATCTAAAGTTTTCTATTAATAATCTATTAATAATAGTAGATTGTATTAAGATAATACTAATTAATTAATTAAAAAAAAATTGCAAAAATCTTAAAAAAATTAAAAAAAATACTTTGTATAATTTTTAATATATAATATTTTGCAATCTAATTAAATATATTATTTTATATATTATTTAAATAATTTATATTTAATTTTAGTAATTAACTAGAATTACTAAAAAGATTTTTTTATTAATTTGTACAAATATATTTACAAAAACAATAGAACTATTTTGCAACTATATTATTAAAATTAGAATAAAAACAATAAAAAACAAATTAGAGTATATACTTATAATTAATATTAATTTGTATTAATATTTTAAGAAATCTAATTTAGAACTTAAATTAACAACAAATTTTATATCGAATATATAAATAATCGAAAAGATATTAATAGAGTCTTTAAAATTAGTAAAAAACAATATAAATATAGATTAATTTTTGTTCTCTATTAATAATATTATTTGTAATATAGAAATTAATAATATATTTAAATAATTAGTTTCTAACTTGTTAAAGTTTGCTACAAAATTTATTAATAAAAATATTAATCTATTAAATATTAATAAGTTTTGTATTGTTAAGACTAAAAAACAATCGATTAAAATAAAAAATAAAAAATAAACTATAATTAGAATTAAAAAGACTAAAACTAAGTTTATTAAAAGAAATTTCTTTAACTTTAAGTACGTTAATATAGCTATTAAGATTTTATATTATAATAAATATATTGTTAACAAAAATAAAAGAGATAGTTGCAGCAAAACTAAACAAAGAAAACAAAAAAAATCGAAGACTAATATTGTTGCTACAATAAATATAAATATTCAAATTTTTAATAAAAATATAGATAAGATTTACAATAATATAAAAGACATAATTATTAGATAAATAACAAGAATAGTAACAAAGAAAACAATTGCAATTTTTGCAATTTCTATAATTATTAAAACTGTTATAATATTAGATTAGCAGTTTGCCAACTACGTTTGTCGATTGAACAATTCTTTATCCCAATCTCGCTTAATCTTTTGAGCTTAATCTTGGCTAAATCTAGGTTAGACTAGACTAGATCTAAGTTAACTCTTGCTAGATATAAAGTCTACAATCTTATATAGTTAGCGTTGTTCTATTTCTCTCTTTTCTCTCTTATCTTTTGTCTTGTATATTAAATCTAGTATAGATCTAAGTTCTATCTAGTTACCAATCCAGATATCTCTTTGATAGAGATTCCGAGCCTAGTCCCTGACAAAAACAATTATCAAAAAAATTATATAAATTAGTAACAATAGCAACTTTAATATAGACAATAACAATAATCTAGATTCTAATAACAATTAAATATATAATAGAGATTTTTTAGAAAAACAAGAAAAAAGTATCTATTTAAGTACTATCTAAAATAGATACAATTCCGAGAAAAAATATATATATTAAGAGATTAATTTAATCTCTTATAAGAATATTTAAATAAGCTCTATTTGAAGCTTTAGAAAAGATATAATTAGAAATTATATAGAGATCAGAAAATATATAAAATTTGCATGCTTTTAGATTAGAAATCAATACTTTCTTAGACAATATTTCAGATCAATAGATTGTTTGATTAACTATCTAATAGATCTGTAATTTCGATAAGAAGACTTAAGAAAACTGATTCAAATATATCAAGAAAGTTGATTATTTCTATTGGAAGTGCATTTACCGAAAATAGGAATATTTCTTACTAAAACTAAAGATGCGCAAAATAGTTATCTTTTACAATTACGAATATATGTTCGATAGTAGAACGCAATTCGAGGATAGGTTAATACAACGTTACTATCGATTATTACTATAAAGTCTATCAAAATATATTAGACCAGAAATATTTGAACGAATATGCTAACACTATTAAGTGCAACTAAGAAAGTCTCTTACTTGCACAATACTTAGAGTTATATATTAATAGTAGTCTTAAAACTTAGTTGTAGAGAAGCAACCATTCAAAAATATATAAGCAATAAGAGGTTCTCGTCTGAAAAGCTAGACTCTAATAAAGAAGATCTTGTCAATCGCTTCTCTATCTGATTCAAAGACTAGAGTAGGATTTTTGATATTAGAAGATAGCTATATCTCTATATATATAGCATCTTTCTACTTTTATTGTATTCTTAATATATAGATATTGTTCGAGATTTCTGGTTGTAGTTACATCGCAATCGAATTAGCGCTTGCATAATAGTTGTTGTATCTATATATTATTTTTAGATTCTTAATCTTGCTATCTAAAATTCTAAATTTGTTAGTAAAATTCTAAGAACATTAAATTTAGTTAATTAATTACAAATTATCGATTTATAAGATTTAAATACAATAATATTTACTAATTTCTAATATTGCAATTATATACAAGTATGATATATTGCAAAATTAACTTTGCTATTAAATCTAAGATTCTTAATCTTCTCTATAATTATTAAATTTCTTTTGCTATTATTGTTAAGATTGTCTATACTACTAGAACTATATAACAATAGAAGTATTGTATTTAAAGCAACTATAGTATTTTATATCTTTTTTGTCTTAAAGCAAGCAATTCTCGACAAATTTATTTGTTAGTAATAAAAAGTTTTCTCGAATATTACAAACAATATCTATAAATATATCTCAACAAACTAATACTATATTGTAAAAAAAAGTAGAACATTAATATATTTAATTCTATAATATTATATCTTCTTAAACAAGAGTCGATTAGTTAAAAGAAAAAACAATTTATAAATTTTTAAAGCAAGCAACTTTGTATTGTCTAACAAACAAATATAATTAATTATACAATAAAGCAATTAATATTCTTCGACAAATCTTTGTTTAAACTAACAACAAAATAGCAATATATAATAAACAAATCTATTAAAACAGATATTAAATAGTATTAGAATATTAGAAAAAATAATATATACAATATATTGTTTGTCTATATTGTCGAGAACTATCTATTGTATATTAAATTAAAAAATCTATTACAATAACAAGAAGTTATATTAATAGATTGTAAACAAACTATTACTATACTGCAATATCTATTTAGAATTGCAAAATATAATATATTTAAATAATATCTTTATTTATATAAATATTTATATACAACAAACAATAGAGACAAAAAAATATCTAATTTGTTATTTGTCTTTCTATTTATCGAACTATAATTCTATTAAACTTATATTTAGTATTCTTAAGATTTAAATATAATAATATTAACAAAGTCTACAATTGCAATTTTAAGATAACTTCGAGAATTTTTTGCAATATATTGTTAATATATCTAAATATAATAGATTTGCAAAGAAATACTATCAATATATATATAATAAATAATATAAATTTAAGAATAATTATAAAATATCGCAAAGAAATCTAAATATTTAATTAAGACAAAAACAATAGTATTAAAAAAGATATATTAAACTATATATAAAATAAATATTAAGATCGATAGATTTCTAATTTAATAATAAATAGAATAATATAATTTAAAAATATAAACAATATTTAAACTAGTACTTAATATAACAATACAATAAATCTTTTTATTAATTTTTTTTTTTTTTGTATATTAGATAAAATAAAGTGTCTTTTTAGATTAAAATAATTGCAAAATCTATATTCTTTTTATATTGTTAGTAGAAATAATATTTTAGTAAATTTATATATCGAATTAGTATTTCTTCTTTTGTAAATACTATTGCAATTAGTATATTTATATAAATTTACTAATTACAATAGTATTTATATTTTTGTCTATATAGACAAACAATATATTGACAATTTAAATTGTTAAATATTGCTAATTTAATTAATATAATATTATAGATATTTTAATATTTGTATTAGAACAAAATGTATTTTAGATAATAAACAAGAATAATTTTTGCAAAATATAGAAAATATAAAAATTGCAAATTAAATTGCTATCTATCTATTTTAATCTTATATATAGAGATAAAGTCTATATTTATATTAAAAATAGACTAAAAACAAATATATTTTTACAAAATATAAAAAAATACAATTAATAGTTTAAATTATTACAATAGAAACTTTAAATTAATTTCGAAAATATATTTAATTTAATATTTAATTAGATTTTATTCTTCTACTTATTACTCTTCTTTTTGCTCTTATTATTTTTGCTATATTTATTCTTTTTGCTCTTATTATTTTTGCTATATTAATTTTTTTTGTTTTTCTTATTATTGTTTTTTGCAAACAATTCAGAAAACAATTTAAAAATTAAAATAGAAAATAGAACAATAAATAAAGTAATAAACAATATTTGTTAACAAATATTGCGTTAATTATATTATTAAATTATCTATAATAATATATATATAATTTTAAATTAATAGAAATCTGCTTTAAAGTTAGTAATTAAAAAATCAAACAATTTTAGATTAATAGCTACTTAATATTAATATAAATATTTATTTTTTATTATTATAGTTCTTTAACTTAAATATCTGTCTTTTTATAATATTTTTAGTCTTAATAAGATAGATACAATCTTCTAAATAATTTGTAACTATCTTTTAATTTTAAAATTATATAATAATATCTCTCTTTTTTGTCTCTAAATTAATAGAACTGCTAGATCGATTTATAAACAAAAAATACTAATATTATACTAATATTAAAGCAACAACAATAGTAGCAAATACTATAGAAAAAAATAAAGCAAATATAGAAGCTATTGTTAATTAAGACTAATATATATATTGTTGTTGCAATATTGTCGATATTTTTACAAATAAATATAAGTAAATAAATTAAAAAGCTGCAATAGATTTTAGAATATTATTTTTTATCAATTATATTATTTATTAATTTGACAAAAATATTAATTATATTTAACTAAACAATATTTGTTGTTATCTTAATTAATTAATTAAGAATCTTAATATTTAATTTTTGTTTAGTCTAAGTAGTTGTTATTCAACTAGTAGAAGATATAAATTTGTTTTATTACTTCAGAAAATTGCAAAATAAGAAAAGAGAAATATTAACTAATATATATTCTGCTTTACTAGATATATAATTAATTTATTACTCTATTTGCAAATTAATAAGTTAATAATAATAATTATTGTTTGTTCAATATATATTGTATTTATTAGAGCAAATATTGCTATTATATTGCTATTTTTCGACTAAAATTTTGCAATAGTTGTTAAAGTATTTATTGCGATTTTGTCTATCTATTAATTGCTTCTTTTGCTATACAATTTAAGTTCAATAACAATATAATAATCTTAATTAAAAATATTTATTAATAGCAATAGTTAAGATAGTAGCTTAATTATTATTGTTTCGATCAAGTTAATTAATTGTCTTAATAGCAATCTTCAATTTATAATTAAAAAAATATTTTTATTTTAATTGTAATATTAATTCTATTTTATTGTATTAAATATCTATTGTAATACAAAACAATATTATTTTCTATATTTTGTTTCTAATACTTTCGAATTTAATACTAATAATAACAGAAATTAAATTGTTAATATATTTTTCTAATATTTGTTTTTCTAGTTTTAGCTTTAGAATTTTTGTACTAAACTTATTCTTTATTTAGTTGTTAATATTAATACTAGAAGATATCTTTTCGAATTATTTAATATAAGAATTAAAACAATTTATAATATATAAAGATATTTTAATTTAAAAAGAATACTATTGTTTTAATTATATTTGTGTAATATTATAACTATAATATTCCAAACTCTGTCGTAACTTGTAGTTAAATTACGTTATATATCAAAGCAATGTCTAAATCTCGCTTTAGCAATAAAGAGTTTTTTTTTTAAGAATTTCTCTTTGAATTTTTACGATTTATTTCTTTTATAATTGTAGATTTATCTTTCTATTTTGCTCTTTATACGCACAACGTGCGTCTTAATAGCGTTACTTCTATTATACAATTATATAATTTTACAATAATAAATTGTCTAATCTTCTAAGAGCAATTGTTTGTTAAAATATCAAATTAAAAATTTAAAAAAGCAACTTGCTTTAACAAAAGCAAACTTGCAACAAAATTAATTATCGCAAAAAGCAATACAATTGCAACTAGAAAACTTTTTATAATTATTAATTCTTAAAAATTATCAAACAAAAAATATAACAATTTTAATAACAAATTTTTGATTAGAAACAAACTTAAAACAAATATAAACTCTATTTTTAACAATTTCAAAATTAACTACAAAATTCTTTTAGAGAAAAAAAAAAAAGTCGAAACAACTTGTTGTCAAATATAAGTATTAACTTTTTCTAAAAAAAAACTAGAAACTTCAAATCTTGTTACAAGATAACAAAATAAATATACTATTTATATAATAATGTTGTACAATGTTTTCGAAGAACAATACTTTAAAAAGCAACAAATTATTTTTGAAAAAACAAAGATTAATATTCGATTTAAGATTGTTTTATTTAAATAATTACTACAAAAAAAACTTCAAAAAATAAAAGAACTAAATTAGAAATATAAAAATTATATTTAAATCTAATTTAAAGTTTTTTTCTATTAAAAATTATAAAGTTTGTTAGTATTAATTCTTTCTATACAACAATTTGACAACGCAATAGAACAACTACAAGAAGACAAATTCTATTATTTTAAATACTTAAATATTCGAACAATTCTTACAATATTTAATAAATCTTATAAAATTATTTAAGAATTGTTAACTAATTATTGTAATTAAATATAATTATATTAAACAAAATCTTACACAAAGCGTAAGCAACTTTGTTGTCTATTTAAAAATCTTAGAAATAAATTTAGAACTCTTTATTAAATTTTAGAAACAAAACATGCTTTTAAATAAATTAAGAGACAAAATTTATAAAAGAGTTATTGTTGTTCTTAATTTTTTTATAATAAGAAACGCGTTTGTTGCGCTAATTGCGTATATAGAAGACGCTATTATTTTGCAAAATAATTCTAAAAATCGATTCTAAAAATCAAATTATAAATCTTGTTTTATCTCGAAAAATAATTGTTCTAAACAAAAATTAAATAAAATAGTTTCTAAATTAGACTTTTGCAATCTCTTTTAACAAAATTAATATAAAAATATTATTATACTTTTTTTGCAAAATAATACAAATAACAATAATTGTACAAACAAAACTCGCACGTATTACAATTATAATTAGCAAAAATATATCTCTTCTAATTGCTCTTTTTTTAAAAAGAAAAACTCGCAAGTTAATGCAACAATTGTTGCAAAATTAAATATATTGCGCGTTACGTAAAAAATATTATTGTCTTAATATATTAACAAGATTTTCGACAATTTAAAAAACTAAAGAAACTTGCAACAATTATTGTTGCTATTGCAAATTGCAAAACAAAAGTTAATGCAATTTTAATAAAGTTGTTTATATATATATCAAACAAGTACTACAAAAAAGTAACACTTTTAAATAAAAAAATATATATCAATTGTATTTTCGAATAATAAGCAAAAATATAATATCTAAAGAACGCAAGTCTCTTGTCTATTAAGATCGAGATCTTTTATAAAATCGAAATGCAATCTTTAAAGTTCTACAATATAAATATTAAGATTTGCGATAACAACAATAGAAAGTATATATTGCGTTAAATTTTCTATTTTTTTTCGAAAATTGTTCAAAATATAATTGTCGAACTATTATAAATAATAAAAACAAACTTGTATATTAATTAGCAAACTCTTATATAAAGATATTAAATAATAGAAGACAAAATTATAATAAAAATTTTTAAAAGTTTTTTATTGTATATAAAGAACACTTTAATCTACGTATTTGTAACAAATAGTATTAATATTATTGCGAAAACAATTTTTTTCTTAATTTTCTAAATCTTAATAAAGATTTTATTGCACAAAAATTGTTTTTTCGAAATTAATATCTCTTTATTTTCAAAATATAATAAAAATAATTATACTATAAATTTACAATTTAATATAAAATTGTTGTTTAAATCTTTGTATATATTGTTCGAAAAAGAATTTGCTATACTTTAAAATTATTTGTTCGAAAATTAAGTATTAAGACGTATTTGCAAATTTACAAATTGTATAAATGTTTTAATATTGTTTGTTTTTAAAAAAGATAATACTTTTTAACTTTGTATAAATTATTAAGAGCTAAATTTAATAATTATTAAGAACAAATATTTACTATCTTTTATTAAAAAGACGCTAAATTAATTAATAAATATATACTACTTTATTAAGCTCGATTTTAAGAATATATACTATTGCATTTATATACAAAAGAGAGACAAATAAAAGATTGCATTTTGTATATACTATAGTTTTTTTAAATATGCAATTATATTTTTTAACTTATTTAATACTTTTATTACTTTTTAAGCTCTAATTAACAAAGTATTGCAAGATTTAATAAACTATATTTGCGTTGTTTATCTAAATAATATTTTAATTTACTTTAAAACTTGCGAAAAACATTAAAATTACATTTAATAAATATTTAATTAACTAAGATAATTTAAGCTATATATAAAGCTTTCTAAATATGCTTTTTTAATATAGAGTGTTAAGTTTCTAAACTATATTGTTAGTAGCAAAAGCATTGTTATAAATACGTTATAAATAAAATTAATTTGTATATAATCTTAATCTATTATGTTACAAGAATTGCAAGTATTTTTAAGATTCGCAAACTTTTATCAATATTTTGTTAAATATTTTGTAAAAATAACTAGATTCTTAATTGAGTTACTTAAAAATAGCAAATAAAAAAAGCAAAATAAATTGTTTTTGTTTAACACTTTTGCTTTGATCGCATTTCGAACTCTTATTAATATTTTTATTAATGTTTTTATATTAATATATTTCGACTCTAAGAATCGAATTATAATTGAGATCGATATATCGAGATTTGCTATTACAATTATTTTTTTCTAGCTTGTGTTTTGTACGCAAGACAACAATTAAACAATATAATATCTTGTCGCATTCTATTTTAGAAAGATAATTTTTATTGAAACTTGCTATAAAATATATAATTAAAAGTTGTTAATTATTGTTGCAAGATTCTAGCAATAGCAATACTATCTTAAAGATAATTATTTGTTAATTATTGTTCTAACAAACTATAATAATCTAAAGTATTTTATAATAATAACGTCTCTTAATTGTTGTCAATCTCGATAAATTCTTTTGTTTGTCGACGAAATATAACTTCGAAATTAAATATCGAACAAAAAAAATTAATCTCGCAAATAAGTTGTCGAAACGATTAAACTACGAAAGCAAAATAAATAACGAAATTTGTCTATTTATTTTTTAAAACAAGCTTAAGAACATTACAATTGCAACTATCGAAATAATTCTTATTTTAACTAGAGACGCGACTAAAGCAACGTTGACTTTAACTTGTACTAAGATTGTTTTGCGTATCTAGAATATCTTCAATATTAAAATATTTAATAAATTACTTGTTGAAAGTATTCTCGAAATCTCTAATAACGTTGACTCGAATATAAAGAAAAATATTGTAATTTAACAATTGCGACACAACAATATTAACGCGATATATAAATACAAAAATTTAATAAAATTCTTTTTCTCGATTCTATTAATAGCAATAAAGATATTTTAGAAAAAGAATACTTTAATACTTAAAGTAAAACAACAATTAATTGCTCTCTTTTAGCGCAACAAATATATTAAACGTAAATAAAAATTTAACAACAATTTATTTTACTATTTTTGCGCAATCTATATATCGAATAAAGCTTTGTTAAAATCGAAATTGTTGCGTTTGCATTATAATAATTCTTTAAATAAGAATTACTTTAAAATTAAGAAAACTTGTATACTAATTAATCGAAAATTCTATTAATTTTATATATTTGCTAAAATAGAATTGTACGTTCGAAAATACAATATGTATCAAAGATTCAAAACGTCTTAATATTGCTTATATAATAAGCTTTTTGTATTATTTGTATTTATTCGATCTTAAAAAAAAATCTTTATAAATTTTATTATAGAACTTTTCTTTAGTTGCAATAGCAACAATATCTACAATACAATTTTTGTTATTTTAAATTAATTCTTTAAAATAATACTATATATTCTAGTTAAATCAACTTAAATAGTAGAAGATTTAATCAATATTTTGTTCGAAAGAGTTTTTTTTTTTTTTAAGAACGTAAAGAGAATTGTATTTAACAAAAATGTATTGTTTATTAGTAACTATTAATTTGCGATATACTATAGCATTTGTATAAAAAGAAAACTAAATATTGTCTTCTACTTGCAAATAAATAGATAAACAAAAAGACAATATTAAATATTAAAGCACTATCTTTGTTGCTATTGCAATTATTGACAAAACAATTAAGAATTTCTTTTATTAATAATTTAATATATATATAATAATATTGTTTTTCGAAGTTGCGTTTGAATATTATTTAGATTTCGATTTTAATTAGAATAACAAAAAATGTTTTGACGTTTTTGTTGCTTAAAAGTATATACAAATTTTGTAAAATAAACGCAATTATATGTTATACTACTACTTCCTAAGAAATCTTAGAGAGATATTAGAGAAGATTGTATTGTTGAAGAGATTTGTAGACGTTTTCAAACAATACAAACAATTACTTAATAACAAGAGTTGCAACTAAATGTAGCAATAACAATAAGTAAAAACTTATTTTGAGTTAAATACAATTTATAAAAGAGTTGTATCTAAGAAATCTATATACTAAAGAAGATTTTTTTTGTTTGTTATACTTGTTGTCAAATATATTAAACTCTATTTGTTTTGCTTGCTATCAAATATATCGAGTTTTGTTTGCTTTGTTTGTTGTCGAATATATCGAGCTCGTTTACTAGTGTATCGAGCAATACTTGTTTGTCAAGTTGTCGAGTATGCAAATAACTATACTATATACTATAGACTACTTTGTAGAATATATATTAGTTGTAACAAGCTAGAATTGTAATACTATTTTTTTTTTCAAATCTTTTTGTTTTAAAAAGCAAATACTTATATATTATATTTTTTTATCAAAATTGTATTTGTCTTGTCTTCAAAATAAATTGTTACAAAACATTTGTTAATTTTGTTTGTAAATGTTGTTGCTATATTAACAAATCTTATATTACTATAGAAAATTTGTTATTTTGTTTAAAATATTCGAAATGTATTCGCGCGAACAAATTGTGTATAAATATATTGTAGACTTTTTTGAATTATATTAAAGAAAATCTATTCTCTAAAATAATAGAAAATAAAATTGTGTTAACAATTGTAATTACGCGATTGCTTTGTAATAAAAAAATGCTAAAAAAAATTAATACAAAAACAAAACAAAAAACACAATATTTATTGTTCAATATAGAGAAATCGAATACTACAAAGTTGTCAAACTATTTTGTTGCAAATATTTTGATTAAAATATTTTCTATTATTTAGTTTTCTCTTGCTATACTAAACAATTTCTCGAACATTAATAGAATTTCTAAATAAAAATATTGCAATTGTCGAGATTGTTAGTTAATTTCTATATATTTTTTATTGTAGAATATCTTTTCTATTTTACAAAATATTGTTAATTTTGTTGTTCTAGAATTTTCTCAATCTTAAATCGATTTTTTTTCTGCAATTTATAATAAAATGTTTTCTATATAGATATACTTAAATTGGCTAATTTTAACAATAATATATAAAATACTAAAAATACTTTGACGTTCTTGAATAAGTCGAGTTTGTAATTAATTGATTTTTTAATTTTTTTAACAAAAAACAAATCGATTTTGATATAGTTTAATTTCTTGTTTAACTTTTTTGTTCTAAATTTTTTTGTAAGAAGATATACTTTATTTCTCTTTTTTAGCTAAAATATTGTTTTTCGTTTTTTGTTTTAATACTTGATCGACTTTTCTTGCATTTGTAAGATATTGTTATATATCTTTTTCAATATTGCTATTTTTTCGATAGTTGATTGTACAAACAAATGCTTGCACTCTTTTTCGAAAAAATTTGATTTTTTGCTATAGTTAGCAAAAAATAGAGTTATTTTAGTAATATTCGAAATCTTTGTATTAAATATTAGTTATATTATAGATAAAAGTAATATCTAGTTGCTATAAGTATTGTTGATATAGTATTTTAGATATTGTTTAAAACTCTAATTTGTTTTTTTTGTCTAACTATTTGTAATTAAATAGTAGACAATAGATATTTGAAGTCTTGTATCTAATATTAAAAAAAGCGTTTTTTAATAGTTAGATATAAAAAGCTTGTCTTTGTTATTTGTTAGTTTCTTGAATATATTGTAATACTATATAAATCGATTCAATATAATATATTTTAGTTGTTCTACAATAAATTTCTCTTTGCATGCGATAATATATAAGTACTTGATAAATTTATTTAACTATTATTAGTATTAAATTATATTTGTCTCTAATTGCTAGATTTGTCGACTTCGACAACTTAATAATAAAGTTTATTGTAACTTTATTCTATAACAATTCAAATAGTTTCTAATATTAAATTTTGCTATAGCTCGCATGCGTATTATATTTGTTCTACTAACAATTAAAATATTGTTTAATATATATCTCGACAACTTGTTTTATTTGTAAGAACTAACAATACTAATATAAAAATTGAAGAGTTTTTGTTATTTTTGAGTGTTTTTGCAATAATTTGTTATAATATTCTTTTATATATTTGTCAATCTTGTCGATAGATATTTGAAGTTTTTCTTTTTCTATTAAAAACTCTTCTATATTATCTCGAAGTATTTGTAGTATAGCATTTAGTTTATACTTGTTTGCTAATAGTAATCTATTTTGATTAATTTTAAATATACTATAATTAAACAATTTCTTCGTTTCTATATAATTATTTTTTTTGCTAAATATATCTATTCTGCTATTATCTTTGTCTAAAATATATTGTATTCTAAACTTGTATTGTTTAAGTCTCTTTAACTATTGTATTTGTTTTTTGTTAAACTGCTTAATAGTAGTAAAATGCACAAGATTTTTGTAATTTGTAAAAATTGTAAGTTTTGAAAATTCTTCTATATATACTCTCTATAATTTTAAGAAAACTACTATAGCAAATAGTTTTTTATTGTAAACATTATAGTTCTATTCGACTAACAAAAGTTTTTTCGAAAAATATATTATTAAATATTAAATATTTTTATATTTTTGACTAAAATATATATCGATAACTAAATTTGATACGTCGATTTCAATTTTGTTTGATAATTGTAGATTGTATATTTTTAGTATTAATTTTTTTAAGTATTCTAGTTTAAAATTTTGAAATAATTTCTTTTTTGCAAATTTCTATAACTATAGCATATTTTTCTTTGTAAGATTTGTTAGTAGTATTGTATTTGCTAAGTAATTCTTGATAAACTTCTTATTGTAGTTTATAAAATCTAGAAAAAATTATACTTTTTTAATATTTGTTAATAATTTCTATTTCTTAATTGTTTGTAGCTTTTCGAAATTTATATATATTCTATATTGTTCAACAACAAATTCGAGAAAGTTAACTTTCTTTTAATAGAATTTGCATTTTTTTGATTTAAAATATAAGTTTTTTATATTTAGATATTTCAATATTTTGAAAATATAGCTAATATGTTCTTTTAAGATTTTTGAGTAAATTATAATGTTGTTCAAGTATGTTATAACAAATTGATTCAAATATTATTGTAGTATATTATTAATTATTTTTTGATACGTTGTCAAGATATTTGTAAGTTCGAACAATATTACTATATATTTGTATAATTTATATCGTATGCAGAAAATTGTTTTTTACTCTTTTTTTGTTTTTATTCTAATCTAATTATACGTTTCTTGTAAATTCAATTTAATAAAATATTTTGCTTCAAATAGTCGATTTTGAAGCTCGCTAATATTAAGTAGTAAATATCGATTTTTTATTGTAATATCGTTTAGCTTTCGATAATCGATATATAGATAGAAAGTTTTATTTTTTTTTAATACAAAAAAAATCGAATATTCTATCTATAATTAAGATTTTCTAATAAATTTTTTCTTTTTGTTTTTTGTTAGATATTCGCGAAGCACTTCGAGTTTTTTCTCGAATAAAATATATATAAATTCAAATATAGATTGTTTATCTAATTCAAGTTTGATTTCGTAATTTTACAATTAATATTTAGAGAGAGTCTCTATTGTTTTCTTTTTTTAAAATAGATACTCTTAATTGTTGTATATTTATAATATGTGCTTTAGCGATTTCTTTGCTATATCAAATAGTTCAAGATTTTTAGAAAATTTGTAATTTTATTTATTTATTCTAATTTTGTAATTCAACTAATTTCTACTAGTGTTTGTCGAATCGAACTCTATTAGATTGTTTTTTTGCAAAAATACAAACTTGCTACTTGCAATCGATTTTCGACTCAATCTCTTATCTACTATCGAATACTATCGATGCGTAAATTAAATATAAATTATATAATTATATTGCGCAAATTTGAATACTTTTGTATTTTAGTCGACTTCTAAATTGTGTTGCTTCAATCAAAACATTTCTAGAACAATATTATAAGTAACTATTTCTACTATATTAAAGATTAGTTTCTTGTAGTGTTGCTAAATAGCTATCGATAATAATTTTGTTTCTTTATCTACTTTTCTATTTCTATCAAATAATAAATTTCTATCTACAACTATTAAATTGTATATGTTAGACTTTTTTTAAGTAGAATACTTTTCTTTTTTAACAAAAGTTCTAATTATAAAATTATCTATTGTATTAGAATCGATTATTGCAATAAATTGACAATTATTAATCTTAACTAATATAATAAAATATTGTGCATATGTTGTTAAGTTTAGTTGCTGCTATTAAACTAATATATTGCATTTCTCTAATATATTTTTTATCAAGAAATTTGAATTTTTTTCTATTTTTGTATTGTAATTTCTGTCTTAAATATCTATTTGCGCTAAGCTTCTTTCTGCTATTATTTAAAAATAGATAGTTTTTTAGAAAACTATTTAGATTTTTCTTTGTTTTCTAGATAAATTTAGTATAAGTTATTATAGTATTTTGTTTAACTAAATATTGTATGTTTCTTTGCTTTCTCTATTTTCTCTTAGAATAGATTTATATTGCTTAGTTGTTGTTCGATTTTATCGAAAATATCTCTTTCTATAGTAGCGTCGCTTTCTAGCGCTTTCTTGTATTTATTTATAGTTTAATTTATCTCTTTGTTCTCTAATAAACTAGTTAAAGTATCAAGATAATTCGTAATATTGTCTAGACATTTGTAAAAATTCTTTTAGTTGTATTTGTTGTCTAAGTTTGTTATTGAATAAAGATATAGCGTTTTTGATTGTTGTACTTTTATAATTTTATTAAGTATTTGATTAATTTTCTATATAGATATAGATATCTTGTTTGATAATATTCTATCTAGAACTTTCTATAACTAATTTGAATTTTCTATTAAATAGTAGTTGTTGTCCAATTTAGTCTCGAAAATATTTGTTTTTGTATCGATTTATTTTTTAATATTGTTTTAGCTATTAGATATCTCTTTTAATATAGTATTGATTTATCGATAGTCTATTAAATTTTGTAATCGACAATCTCTTGCGAAGTAATTCGATTTGCTATATAAATAGCACATTTTTTGAAATTTGTTATTTTGCTTTCTTCTAGAATTCTTTTCTTTATATTGTTGAATAAAATTTAGTTTTATAAATGCAGATTCTTGATAGTTGGAATTACTGTATTTTTGATTAAAACAAGATTTTTTTTGCTAATATTCGATTGCCAATTCAAAGAAAATTTCTATTTTTTCTCGAAATTAATTATATTTTTTTTCTATAGTTCTTTTATATAGTTTGTTGTCGAAATCGATAACTACTTCGATAAAATCAAATATATTGCTAAGAGTTCTTCTATTATATATAATTTTGTTCTTTAGATTGTTTTTGAGATTTTGTCAAAATATTGTTATAAATGCGATATTGTTCTATTCGATTAGATTAATATATTTTTGAAATCTAGCAACGTAGTCTGTTGCAAAAATTTGTTGAATTAGATACTAAATTATTCTTTTTGCGATTTGTTTTTTGTTAAATATTTCAAAAATTCTTCGAAGCTCTTTTTTGAAGTTGTCGAAGTTTGTAAATATTGTATAGAAATTTTTGTTATAATTCTCTAGATATTTGCGTAAGTTTGATTTAAACTAATGCTAAATTCTCTTTCTAAGAAATATTGATGCGAAAATTGTCTTCTAATTCGCTAAAACAAAATAGAAAATAAAATAGATATCTATTTGCATAAATCAGTTTTTTAGATCGATACAATCTCTATAATAGATATCGAATTTATTGATTTTGATTTTGTTGTCTTCTATAATCGATAGTTGACATAATACTAATAAGCTAGTGTTTGAAATAGAAACGCGTTAATCTAATACAGACATTCTGAAAAATATTTAAAATGTTATGTTGCTACTTTCTAAGAAGTCTTAGAAAAATATTAGAGAGAGTTGTATTGTTGAAAAAATTTGTAGACGTTTTTAGACAATGTAAGCAATTACTTGATAACAAGAGTTGCAGCTAGATATAGCAATAACAATAAGTAAAAATTTATTTTGAGTTAAATATAATCTATAAAAGAGTTGTGTCTAAGAAATCTATATACTAAAGAAAATTCTTCTTGCTTGTTATACTTGTTGTCGAATATATCGAACTCTACTTGTTTTGTTTGCTGTCAAATATGTTAAGTTTTGCTTGCTTTGTTTATTGTCGAGTATATCGAGTTTATTTACTAGCGTATCGAGCAATACTTGTCTGTCAAGTTGTCGAGCATGCAGATAATCGTGCTATATACTACAGACTACTCTGTAGAATATATATTAGCTGTAACGAGCTAGAATCGTAACATTATATAAGAGAACAACTAAAAGACGTATAAAAAGCGCAAGCAAAATATTACAATAAAAAAATTAAGTCTTAGTATTACAAAATAGAAGACAAAATTATATTTTTTATTAAAAATTTTAAAAATACTTAACTTAAAAAAAAGCTTTTTTACAAATATACAAAATTGTTTTTTATTATAAATATTGTTAAAACGCAAATATATTAATTGCAACTTCTAAACAATTAACAAATTTACTTAATCTTTTATATTTTGTTTCTTAAACTCTATTATTAGAACTTTAATATTATTAAATCGACACAAATAATATTAATAAGCAAAAACAAAAAATAAGAGATAAAGAAAATTCTAAACAAGAAAAAGAAATAAAGAAAACTCTATTATTTTATTCGATAAAAAGAATTTTTTTTTTGCGAAAATAATTAAATATTAAAGCAATTTTTAACTTATACGAATGCGATGCTAAAGCAATTTTACAAGCAATAGCAAATTGTTGTTTTTGTTCTTAAGACAAAAAAGTTATATTTTTAAGTAAATCGAAACAATTTAGCAAAGCAAAATTAATACAATTTAATTAACAATATTGCGCAAACAAGATAGAATTTTTACTATTGTTAAAATATATAAGAAGTTAAGTAAAAATCGCAATTTCTTAAATTTAATTACAATAATATAAAGAATAATATACTTTTGCTATCTAATTTTAT